>Ga0209137_1000048_pt1 | contig 130034 bp, 107 predicted proteins | sample SaaInl5LU_22_DNA_FD_184642 | JGI IMG/M metagenome (GOLD analysis project Ga0209137, IMG submission 184642) | Marine microbial communities from expanding oxygen minimum zones in the Saanich Inlet - ESP_105LU_22_DNA (SPAdes) (version 2) | ecosystem: Environmental > Aquatic > Marine > Intertidal...
AATAATAAATTATCATGGGCTTCAGGGTATAATTTTATTTTAGCAGAAGAACCAAATCGTGTAAGAAACGAAGGTATAATTTTAAATAACTCTGAAGTAACTTTTGCAGATGTTTCTGATTTTTCTCAAAGAAAATCTTCTCAAAGGATTGAGGATAATGAATTTAACGGATTTGTTTTGAACGAGTATTCTTTTGGAAAAAATAAAGATGAGTTCGAAGACAAACCAATGAAATTAAATTTAGGAGCTAACTTTAGATATAAAGAAAGAGCGTTTAGATCTCAATTTATTGGTGTTTCTACACCAGGTTTTACACCAGGGTTTGTTGATTCGGGATTTTTAGTACCAACCATGGATAATATTACTAATACATTTTCTAATTTATCAAACTATAGCAATGTTGCAAACCCAAAGTTAAGAGTTATAGAACAGTTAGCTGATTTATATTCTGCTGATATGATGAATATTGCTGGATTTGCAAATTTAGACTTTGGCTTAAATTCTAAATTCTCTGGAAACGTAGGGTTAAGATTTGAAAGAAACGAGATTAATGTTAATTGGAATGTGAAAAATTACCAAGGTCCAGATGGACGAGCTAGAATAGGAATATTAAGTAAAGAATACAATTCTGTTTATCCAAGTTTAAATTTAAAATATCAACTAAACGATAGAAATAGCTTAAGATTTGCTTCAAGTTTGACACAGACATTACCAGAATTTAAAGAGTTTGCACCTTTTCAATATGAGGAGCCAACAGGTCGTGTAATTCAAGGTAATCCAAATTTAGAAAGATCTGAAGTTGTAAATTTTGACGCAAAATGGGAATTTTTCCCTACTAGAGACGAGTTAATATCTGGATCATTATTTTATAAAAATATTAAAGATCCTATCAACTTATCTTTAACTAGAGGTTCTTCTGGAAACTTTGAATATAATAACACTGGAGAAACAGCAACTGTTTATGGTTTTGAGTTAGAAAGTAGATTAAACATTTTAGAGAATGAAGATGATAAAAGTATTTTAAGTACAAACCTGAATTTGACTAAAATGTGGTTTAACCAAGATTTATACACCAATTTTCAATATTCAGATGTAACAGAGTCTGGCTTACAAGGAGCTTCTGACTTTATAACAAATGCTTCACTTAGTTTTAATAGTAGAACGGATAAAGAGTTTATAGCTACTTTAAGTGGTAATTATGCATCAGATAAGATTTTTGCACTCGGTAGTCCAGAAGATTTAACTAATAGTGCAACATTATTTAATGGAGAAATTATAGAAAAAGGATTTGTAACATTAGACTTTGTTATGAGTAAAGAAATTTCTAAAAAGTTATCTGTAAAATTAGTTGGAAGAAATCTATTAAATCCAAACATTCAACAAACTCAAAAAGTTACACAATTTGCAAATACTGGTTCTGGTCAAATCTTAGGAGTAATCGATCAAGTAGTGCAAACTTATAAAAGAGGTAGTCAGATTAGCTTAAATTTTTCTTATAAGTTCTAATTAACAATTTCATAACAACTAGTAATTATTTAATATAATTAGTAACATTTCATTAATATTTACTTAATAATATAAAAAGGTTTTTACTTTTTCTTTGTGATAAATATAAAATCTAAAAAAAATAAATTAATTAAAAATGAAAAATTTATTCGGAAAAATATCAGCTATAATGTTTGTAGCTATTTCTTTAACATTAGTGAGTTGTGGTGATGACGAGCCAGCACCTGTAATTCCAGATGTTAGTGATGTTATCCAAAATTTAGAAAGTGGTGTAATGAATGGTACTTTAGAAGAAAGTTATACATTAAATGCATCTACACAGTATAGTTTAACCGGGCAATTTGTTGTTGCTGAAGGAGCTTCTTTAACAATCCCAGCGGGTACAAATATAATAGCAGATGCAGGTGGAACTGAAGTTTATATTGCAGTACTTAAAGGTGCTCAAATATTTATTAACGGAAACCCTTCTAGTCCTGTAGTTATGAGTTCTACTGGAGGAAATGCTGGTGAATGGGGTGGTTTAACTATTTGTGGAAATGCATCTACTACAGCTGGAGTTGATGCAACTGCAGAAGTAGGAGGTTTCATTTATGGAGGAACATCAGATAATGATAGTTCTGGAAATATTTCTTATTTACAAATAGAAGGTACTGGTGCTCAAATTAATTCAGAATCTCAGTATAATGGAGTTTCTTTTTATGCAGTTGGCTCTGGAACAGTTGTAAATAATATAGCTGTAATAAATGGTGCAGACGATGGAGTTGAATTTTTTGGAGGTACTGTATCTGTCTCTAATTTGTATTTAGAAAACAATGATGATGATTCTATAGATTGGACAGAAGGTTGGAATGGAACGATAACCAATGCTTATATTTCTCATACTATTCCAGGTTTTTCTACAGCTTTTGAAGGAGATAAAGACAATAATAATCCAAAATTTAACAATATTACTGCAGTTTCTACTGTTGGTGGTACGGCTTTACAGTTTAAGAAACAATCAGGAGGTACTATAACAGGCTTGTCTTTATCTGGGTATGACGTTGACTTAGACATGAAAGACGGTGGTGCTACAACTAATGTGGTTTTAGAGTCTGGTGTAGAGCCTGTCGCAATAACGGATCCAACAGATCCTGCAACTGCAGATACATATTTTTATACTTTAAATGGCGCTAATGTTTCTGCATCTGTATCAAGAGATGATTTTCCTTGGGTAAACACTAACTTATCTTTTGAATCTTCTGTTTTACAAGGAACAATATCTGGTACTGTTACTTTAGATGCTTCTGTATCTTATTCATTAAATTCAGCTTATATTGTTCCTTCTGGTACTAAATTGGTTATTCCTGCCGGAACTAAGATAACTGCTAGATCTGGTGGTACAGGTGTTTATATCGCTGTTTTAAAAGGAGGTCAAATAGAAATTAATGGTACTGAAATTAACCCTGTTGTAATTGCTTCTGCTAGTGGAGAGGCAGCTGATTGGGGAGGTTTAACAATATGTGGAGATGCAACTACCTCTGCTGGTGCAGATGCTGTTGCCGAAGTGGGTGGTTTTATTTATGGAGGTTCTAATGATTTAGATGATTCAGGTCATGTAAAATACCTAGTACTAAAAGGTACAGGTGCACAAATCAACTCAGAGTCTCAATACAATGGACTTTCTTTGTATGCTGTAGGTTCTGGAACAGAAATAGAGAACATTGCTGTTATTGATGGTGCCGATGATGGAGTAGAGTTTTTTGGGGGTACTGTTTCTGCGACAAACGTTTATGTAGAAAATTCTGATGATGATGCTATTGACTGGACTGAATCTTGGAATGGATCATTAACAAACGCATATATATCTAATACTAAACCAGGATTTTCAACTGTTTTTGAAGGGGATAAAGTAAATGCAAATCCAACGTTTACAAATATAACTGCTGTTTCTTCTGTTGGTGGTACTGCTTTACAATTCAAGCAGACCTCTGGAGGTTCTATCACTGGGTTACACTTAAGTGGTTATGATATTGATCTTGATATGAAAAATGGAGGTGCTTTAAGTAATGTTCAAATCAATGGAGCAGATGCAGATGCTACATTAATTTCGGGAGAAACTAGTAAGTATACTCTTAATTCAGGTAAAGATGCAACTCCTTTAGATATTTCTGGATGGACTTGGAGAAATGCAGGTTTATAAAATTATTTGAATCTTTATTAATAAAAAAGCAGGCTTTAAGCCTGCTTTTTTTATTTTAAGAAATATCGATTTATGCCTTCCTATCTTTACAAGAAGCCATTTTGCAATCTTTTTTACATTCCATTTTATTTTCGCTCATTTCACATTTTTCTGTGCAGTTTTCAGAACATTCATGCTTTTTAGAAGATGATTCAGAAGCTTTATATAATTCTCCCCCAGCAATACCCTCTACAAACGCAATTAAGTCTTTTTTAGACGTGGTATTGGCATCAAATTCAATATTTGCAATACTATCTTTAAAAACTACTTTTGCCTCTAAGACTCCTTCTTTTTTAGAAAGCTTAGCTTGTATTGTTTTTGCACAACCAATTTCGCAGGTCATACCAGAAATAGCTAATTCTACATTTTCCTTTTGAACTTCTTTTGCGCATCCAATCAAAAGAATACTAGCTAAAATAATTGTAAATACTTGTTTTTGAATTTTCATAATTTAAGGATTAATATAATTAATGTACAAATTTATCGATTTTTAGTACGCTATTTAAATAATTATCAGATTTTTGCGTAAAATTTAGCTACTCTTATGCATGCACAACAAAAAAAATGGTTGTATTTACTCACTTTATCATTGGTTTGGGGTAGTTCCTTTATTTTAATGAAAAAAGCATTAATTGCACTAAGTCCAATTCAGGTTGGAGCATTAAGAATGTTTATTGCAGCTTTATTTCTTTTATCTTTTGGTTTTAAAAGTTTAAAACAAATACAAAAGAAACATTATAAATATATTGTTTATACTGCTTTATTAGGTACGTTTTTTCCTTCATTTTTATTCGCTTTTGCAGTAAACAGAATAGATAGTTCTATTGCAGCCATATTAAATTCTTTAACTCCATTTTATACATTAATATTTGGGGTGCTCTTATTTAGTTTTCCTTTTAGAAAAAATCAATTTACTGGAATAATTATTGGATTAATTGGTACACTATTATTAATCATTAAAAGTGCTGACATCAACCCAAGTCAAAATTATTGGTTTAGTATTCTGATTGTAATTGCATCTATTGGGTATGCTTTAAATGTAAATATTGTAAAAAAACATTTAAATGATATTAGTGCATTAAGTATTGTAACAGGAAATTTTTTGCTTTTGTTGGTACCCGCTTTTTTTGTGCTTTACGCTTCTAATTTTTTTACTGATTTTCAACCTATAGAAACTAAATTAAGTGCTTTAGGTTATATTGCTTTATTAGCGGTTATAGGAACTGGAATAGCAAAAATAATTTATAATAAGATGGTACATATTGCGTCTCCTATATTTGCATCTTCGGTAACCTATTTAATACCAGTGGTTGCTGTTTTTTGGGGCGTTCTAGATGGTGAAGAATTAAACGGCATGCAACTCTTAGCGGCATTTATTATATTATTTGGGGTGTATTTACTAAATAGGTCAAAATAAAAAAGAGTCAAAGTAGTTTTACTTTGACTCTTTAAATAAAATTTAAAAAGATTTATTCAAAATCTGCGTCTGTAACGCCTTCATTTACTTTAATCTCTTTTACTTCAAAATTTAAATCCATAGGGCCTGTTTTAAGGCCTACTGAATACGGGAATAAAACATCGTTTACAGCTTTGTAATCACCAAATGTAGTCGGCACTTTTACTTCTTTACCATCTGGTGTTTTTACAGTTTTTACTTCTTTGGCTTTTAAACCAGTTTTCATGTCATAGAACACTTCTGTAGAATTGAATTTCACTACATAGTAATTTACACCTTCTATAGGTTCAATTCTGTCTAAAGTTCCTTTTTTATAAGCCATGTCAGAAAATGGAACTAAAGTAGCTTTTGCTTCGTCTATTTGAGCTTGTGGCATATCCATCTTTTGACCTCTTGCAGATTGGTAACCAGTTTCTCCATTAAAAACAGTTTTTTGCATTACATTGCCCATTACAGAAATTTCTTGTAATGATTTGTTAGGTGCAGAAGATTTTGTTGTCATTACCAATGGTGTACCTTGAATTGTAGCATTTGAAACAATCATAGTTGTTTTAATAGCAGCTACTTTTTCTTCACCTCCAATAGCTTCAATGTATTTATTAACAACTGTTTCAGCAGTCATTCCCTCTGGAATTGGCAAGGTCATTGGTGGCTTTACAGCTGGGTTACCTTCTTTATCAAAATACTTAATTGCATAATCTGTTTTTTCTAGATTAGTAAGTACATCAATCCCTTTACCTGTAATAACAATTCTAGCTTTATCTCCTCTAAAATATTTAATTGCAGCATTCTGTACATCATCTAAAGTTACAGCTTTTATATTTTTAATGTAATTTTCATAAAAATCTTCAGGTAAATTGTAACGTTCAATATTTAAAGCAAAGTTGGCAACGGTTCTTGGTTTTTGAACATCCATTACAAAGCCTCCAATATATTGTTCCTTAGAATTTTCTAATTCTTCTGCAGATACTTTTTTGTATCGAATTTTATTAATTTCTTTTTGTAATTCAACAACAGAACTGTCTGTTACCATATTTCTAACACTTGCAGTTGCTCTAAATGAACCTGCGTATCTATTTTGCCTTAAGCTAGAGTAAGAACCATATGTATATCCTTTATCTTCTCTTAAGTTCATAAATAAACGTGCAGTACCACCCCCACCTAAAATATTATTGGCCAATAATGCTGCGTAATAATCTTTATCTCCAAGTGTTAAATCAATATTATTAATGATTGCAATTTCTGATTGAACTGCATTATCCATATTAACAAAGTTAATTTCAGTAGCAGTAGGATTGTTAGCTTCTGGCATCGTATACTCAGGAATGTCTCCTCTTTGCCATCCAGAAAACAATTCTTTAACTAAAGCTTTAGCTTCTTTAGGGTTTATATCTCCTTCTATCACTAAATATGCATTGTTAGGCTTATAGTAGGTGTTGTAGTTGTTCTCTACTTCTTGTAATGTAATTTTTTCTACACTTTCTTTAGAGGTAAACTCTCCAAAAGGATGGTTTCTTCCATAAGTTAAAACATTTTCTACTCTTCTTGCAGCAGCAGTAACACTTTTTTCGTTAGATTTTAAACCGTCTATAGTAACTTGAACCTCTTTGTCAAACTCTTCTTTAGAAAATACAGGATTCTGCATTCCATCGGCCATTAATCCTAATATCTCTGGAAAGTATTTTGTCAAAGAAGATGCAAAAGCTCCAGAACTAAAGAAACTAACATTAGCGCCATAGAAATCTATTTTTTCATTAAATTCATCTTTAGAAATAGATGTTGTTCCTCTTCCTAACAAGCTACCCATCATGCTAGAAACTCCAGCAATATCTCCTTCTAGATAAGGTTTGTTATCTATAGTTAAGCTTGCAGACACTCTTGGTAATTTATGGTTTTCTACTAGGATTACTTTTAAACCATTTTTTAAAGTAAACTTTATTGGCTTACCTAGTTTAACTACAGGATCTGGTCCTGGCGCTGGCATTTTACTTCTATCTATTTGTGCATTAATAGTCACTGTTGCAATAAATAGTGCTATTAACGATGCTATTTTTGTTTTCATAATTTTGTTTTCTTTTTACGTGAACTACACTATTTTTATTTTGCTTTAGGTAAATATTCTAAAAGTAATCTTTGATTTGGATTTAGATATTTTTTGGCTACCTCTTTAATTTCCTCTCTTGTTATTGATCTAAAAATTTCAATTTCTGAATTAATCAAGTTAGTATCTCCATATAAAACATTATAACGAGCTAAAGAGTTTGCAATACCTTCTACACTAGAATTAGAGTTTACAAAATTGTTTTCAAATTGATTTTGTAATTTTTGAAAATCTTTTTCAGAAATTAATTCATTTTGCATTTTAACAATTTCCTCATCTACTTCAGCAATTATGTCCATTAATTTAGTATCTCCTTGTGGCAAACCAAATAATATGTAAGTTCCGTAGTCTTCTTGGCTAGCATTGATTGCACCTGCTTGAAGCGCCATTTTTTTCTCGTCTACAAGTTTTTTGTACAATACAGAACTTCTTCCTGAGCTTAAGTAAGAAGAAATCATGTCTAATACTCTAGAATCTCTTGTTTTCATAGAAGGAGTTCTATAGGCAGCCATAATTGCAGGAATTTGAATATTGGCATCATATCCTTTAGCATTCATAGCTTCAGTAATTAAATCTTCTTTAGGGAAATTTCTTACAATTTCTTCACCTTTAGGAATTGGCCCAAAATAATCTTCAATCATTTTTTTAGTTGCAGCTTTATCAATATCTCCAGCGACGACTAACGTTGCGTTATTAGGTACATAATATTTTTTATTAAATGCTAAAAACTCTTCTAGAGTTGCAGCATCTAGGTCTTCCATTTTTCCGATAGTGGTTCCTTTATAAGGGTGTTTTTTAAAGATATTTTCTTTTACATACTCTAAAAATTTAGAATAAGGTTGGTTGTCTACACGCAATCTTTTTTCTTCTTTTACGACTTCATTTTGTGTATCTACGCCATCTTGCCCAATAATAGGGTGCAACAAACGCTCCGATTCCATCCATAAACCTAATTCTAATTTATTAGAAGGAAAAATCTCATAATAATAAGTTCTATCATCTGTGGTGTTCGCATTATTTCTTCCTCCATTAGAAGAAACCAGCTTAAACCATTCTCCTTTCTTTATGTTCTTCGTTCCCTCAAATAGCAAATGCTCAAAAAAGTGTGCCATTCCTGTTCTTCCTGGTTGTTCATCTTTTGCTCCAACATGATACATCACAGAGGTAACAACTACAGGAGCTGAGGTATCTTGATGTAATATTACGTGCATTCCATTACTTAAATCATACTCTTCAAATTCTACCTGTTGTGCATTTGCAGTAAATGCAAACACGAAAGCAGAAGCTAGAGCTAAAATACTTTTCTTCATTAGATTTTTTGTTTAATTAATAATTTACATTGTTATTTGACGCTTTTTTTTATGTAATGTTACAAAAAATAAAGTTATTTGTCAATTATCAAAAATAATAAAGCTAAGCTTAAAAAAATAATGAAATGAAACTATTGTCTTACATTTATTTATAATCTGCATCTTTATTGTTAAGTTCTAAAAATTATGTATATTTGCATCCGCATTTTCAAGAAGTTAAATGCATTAATTAAGTATAAATACGCAAAACAAATAGTATGTACGCAATCGTAGAGATAGCAGGGCAGCAGTTTAAAGTAGCAAAAGACCAAAAAGTATACGTTCATCGTTTACAAGGAGAGGAAGGATCAAAAGTAACTTTTGATAATGTACTTTTACTAGACGAATCAAATAACGTAACTATTGGCGCCCCAGCTATAGAAGGAGCATCAGTTACTGCTCAGATTTTAAGTCATCTTAAGGGTGATAAAGTAATCGTTTTCAAAAAGAAAAGAAGAAAAGGTTACAGAAAGAAAAATGGACACAGACAGTCTTTTACTGAGATTCAGATTGAATCTATAGTAGCATCTGGTTCAAAGAAAGCAACAACTAAAAAAACGGCAACTAAAAAAGCTGCTGTAAAGGAAGTTGAAACTAAAGAAGAAACTAAAGCAACAAAAGATTTTAGTTCTATGACAGTTGCAGAATTAAAAGCTGCAGCAAAAGAAGCTGGTATTAAAGGGTATACTTCTTTAAAAAAGGCAGAATTAATCGAAGCTTTAACTAAATAAAAATTTCAATTTTAAAACCATAATATCATGGCACATAAAAAAGGAGTAGGTAGTTCGAAGAATGGTAGAGAATCAGAATCGAAACGACTTGGTGTAAAAATTTTTGGAGGACAAGCTGCAATTGCAGGTAATATTATCGTTCGTCAAAGAGGTACAACTCACAATCCAGGAGAAAACGTTTACATGGGTAAAGATCATACTTTACACGCTAAAGTTGACGGTATTGTTGAGTTTCAAAAGAAAAGAGATAATAGATCTTATGTATCTGTAACTCCATTCGAAGCTTAAGAAATTAAGTCTAAACTAAAAAAAGCTCAAGCAAACTATTGCTTGAGCTTTTTTTATGTAATAAATGTTACTAGACTACTTGGTACTATTTTGTATTTTTACAATTCATGAGAAATGTATATAATTTAGTCGTTTATATTTCTAAATATCTTTTGATATTCCTTTCACACTTCAATAAAAAAATAAAACTTTTTGTTGATGGTAGAAAAGAAACGTTCTCTAAAATTGGTCAGTTACAAAATAAAAACACAATTTGGTTGCATGTGGCTTCCTTGGGTGAATTTGAACAAGCAAGACCCATTATAGAAGAACTAAAACACACATACCCAACCTATAAAATTTTAGTTACCTTTTTTTCTCCTTCAGGATATGAGATTCAAAAAAAATACAAACTCGCAGACGTTATTTGCTACTTGCCTTTAGATTCTAAAATAAACGCAAAACAATTTATAGAAATTGTAAATCCTAAATTGGCCATTTTTGTAAAATATGAATTTTGGCCAAATTTTTTGAACGAATTAAAAAAGAGGCAAATACCTACAATTTTAGTATCAGGAATTTTAAGAGAAAAACATCTGTTCTTTAAAAGTTATGGAGGGTTTATGAAAAATTCTTTAGACGCTTTTCATCATTTTTTTGTTCAGAATGAAGCTTCCAAAGAGTTATTAGCTTCTATTAATTTCAACAATGTTTCAGTTGCAGGAGACACAAGGTTTGATCGTGTTTCTAAAATTTTAGAACAAGACAATTCACTCGATTTTATAGCTCAATTTAAAGATAATAAATACACTGTTGTTGCAGGTAGTACTTGGCCTGAAGATGAAGGGGTGTTAATTAATTATATCAATAACAATGCCTTAGAAAATGAGAAATTTATAATTGCACCACATAATATAAACAATGAGGCAATTGTGCAACTTAAAAAAGCTATTGCCAAAAAAACAGTCTTGTATTCGGATAAAGCACATAAAAAATTGGGCAATTATCAAGTGTTCATTATAGATACCATTGGTATTCTAACCAAAGTATACGCATACGCAAATTTGGCATATGTTGGGGGTGGTTTAAAAACAGGATTGCATAATATTTTAGAACCTGCAACTTTTGGTATTCCTGTAATTATTGGTGATAAATTTAGTAACTTTAAAGAGGCTGTAGATTTGGTTAAAATTGGTGGATGTATATCTATTCAAAATCAAAAAGAATTTACAGAAAACATGCTACAATTAAGAGGTGATAAAAATTATAGAACCTTAACAGGTACTATTAACAAAAAATATATTGAAGACAATTTAGGAGCAACAAAACAAATTATGAATTATTTAAAAACACAATTATAAATGGATTTTCTTTTAGAACCTTGGCCTTGGTTTATTGGTGGGCCATTAATAGCTTTATCATTATTCCTTTATTTTTATTTCGGACAAAATTTTGGTGCATCTACCAATTTCGAAACTCTTTGTACAATGGCTGGTGCTGGTAAAGTATCTGACTATTTTAAGAAAGATTGGAAACAAAGAGATTTTGCTTTGTTATTTGTAATGGGCTTAATTATTGGTGGTTTTATATCTGCTTATTTTTTAGTTCCAAATCCTGCTATTGATTTAAACCCAACAACAGTAGAAGAATTAACAGATATTGGTTTTTCTAATGTTGGAGAAACTTATTTTCCTGCAGAGATTTTTAGTGATGATGTTGTGTTTTCCTTAAAAGGATTTTTAATATTAATACTTTCTGGAGTATTAATTGGTTTTGGAACACGTTATGCGGGTGGTTGTACTTCTGGTCATGCAATTACAGGTTTAAGTAGTTTACAATTACCATCATTATTAGCTGTAATTGGCTTTTTTATAGGGGGTATCATAGCTACATGGTTTATAATTCCAATATTATTTTAATACAAATTAAATAACAGATGAAAAATATAAAATTTTTACTATTAGGTATCTTTTTTGCAATTGTATTAAGTAAGTCTCAAGCAATTTCTTGGTATCGTTTTTACGAAATGTTTAAATTTCAATCATTCCATATGTATGGAATCATTGGTGGAGCTGTAGTAATTTCGGCTATAATTATGCAGTTATTTAAAAGTGGAAAAATAAAAGACATTAATGGTAACAAAATTGTGCCTAAACCTAAAAAGAAAGGTGTTATAAGTACTATTTTTGGTGGAACCTTATTCGGTTTAGGGTGGGGAATTTCAGGTGCCTGTGCAGCTCCTGTATTTGTAATTTTAGGTTTCAAATTTTTGCCAGCTTTAATCATTTTAATTGGTGCTTTAATTGGTGCATTTTTATATGGTTTAATAGCAAAAAAATTACCCAACTAAATGAGTAAATTGGTAGATAATTTTGGTAGACAAATAGAATATGTTCGATTAGCGGTTACTGATCGTTGTAATTTACGTTGCCAATATTGTATGCCTGCTCATGGTATAGATATTGTACCAAGACAAGAACTGCTTACTTTTAAAGAAATGTATCGTTTAATTCGTGTACTTACAGAATTAGGTGTAAACAAGGTGCGTTTAACAGGTGGAGAACCTTTTGTTCGTAAAGATTTTGTTGGTTTTTTAGAAATGTTGTCTTATAACGATTTATTGGATGCAATAAATATCACAACAAATGGAGCAATGATTTCGCATCATTTAGAAAGGATAGAAAAACTTAAAAAAGTAAAAAACATCAATTTAAGTATAGATAGTTTGCAAAGAGAAAAATTTGCAAAAATTACTAGACGAGATGTTTTTCCTGAAGTGTATAAAACGTTTGAATTATTAGAAAAAAGCCACTTAAATTTAAAGCTAAATGTAGTAGTACAATCTGGTTTTAATACGGATGAAATTGTTGGTTTTGTAAGACTTACAAAAGATGAAAATGTTTCAGTTCGTTTTATAGAAGAAATGCCTTTTAATGGAAAAGGGCAACGTGAAATGCAAGAAAATTGGACCTTTAAAAAAATTCTCAACGAGATAAAAACTGAGTTTGAGGTGCAAGAAATTCAATCAGAAAAATCATCAACTTCTAGAAATTATAAAATTGAAAATCACTTAGGTACTTTCGGAATAATTCCTGCATTTACCAGAACAATTTGTAACGATTGCAACCGAATTCGAATTACAAGTACTGGAACTTTTAAAAATTGCTTGTTCGATGATGGTGTTTTTAACCTAAGAGATTTTATCAGAAAAGGAGCAAGTAACGAAGATTTAAAAGAACTTTTTCTAAGTTTGGTAAAAGAAAAACCAAAAAATGGTTTTATTGCAGAAGCAAACCGTAAAAAAGGAAATGTTTCTGAAAGTATGAGTACAATTGGTGGGTAAAAAGAACTGATAAAAAAACATTTGATTATACGAAATCATTAAAAGGTATAATTGCTTCGATTTTAGTAATTTTGATTGGAATAATACATTATTCATAGGTTGGAAATAACCTTACTATCTTAAAAAAATGAACTATGAAGCTTAATACAAACTCTAAAGAATCTTACACTAAAAAAGAGTTTAAATATGATCTAACGTGGAAACAAAGAATCATACAGATGGTTTTTACTGCATTGTTTTATGGTTTAGTATTGTATTTTATAGATAAAACCCAAAACATAAAAAGTATAATTTTTCAGGCGGTATTTTTCGGAATTTTCTTCAATTTACTTTTTCCTTGGTTATTGAATAAAATGTTTGGAAAAAGAATAGATACTATTAAACCTGATTTGCTGAATGATGAAACAGTTGAAGAAGAGATTTTTGCTAACTTATTTAGAGGTTTAGAAGCAGTAGGAGGTAAAATATTTTTAACGAATCAACGATTAATTTTTAAAAGTCATTCTTTTAACTTTCAAAAAGGCCAAACAAATATTAATTATATAGATATCGATTCTGTTGGAAAAAGAAAATCCGCTAAATTAATTGACAATGGAATTAGAATTATCACAAAACAAGGAGCAAAATATGATTTTGTTGTAAACGATAGAAATATTGAATTACAGAAAATTCAACAAAAACTTTCTTAATGATTTCAGTAAAAGAAGCAAAAGACATAGTTATAAACTCAGCTCAAGAATTTGGAGTTGAAGAAGTTCCGTTTCTAAAATCTGTAGGAAGAATTTTAAATGAAGAGATTCTTGCAGATAGAGATTTCCCACCATTTAATAGAGTTTCTATGGATGGAATTTGCATAAACTTTAATCAATTCAATGAGGGGCAAAGAGCATTTAAAATAGAAGGCATTCAAGCAGCAGGTAGTGAACAAATCACACTACAAAATCCTAAGAATTGTATTGAAGTGATGACAGGTGCAGTATTACCTAAAAATGCAGATACTGTAATACGTTATGAAGATGTATGTATCAAAGATGGCAATGCTACAATAAATATAGATGAGATTAAGCAACAACAAAACATTCATCAAAAAGGGAAAGATGGCAAAGCTGGTGCTGTTTTAATTCAGAAAAATAAAATCATTTCTGCTGCAGAAATAGGAGTTTTAGCTACTGTTGGTAAATCAAAAGTAACAGTGGCAAAGCAACCAAAAGTAATGATTGTTTCTACAGGTGATGAATTGGTTGGAGTAGAAGAAATACCTTTAGAACATCAAATTCGCAGAAGCAATGTTTTTACCTTAGTTTCATTATTAGAAAGAATTCAAATTTCATCAGAAACTGCACATATTACAGATGATAAACCAATTTTAAAATCAAAAATAAAAAGCTATTTACAAGAATATGATGTATTGTTGTTTAGTGGAGCAGTAAGTAAAGGTAAGTTTGATTATTTACCAGCCGTTTTTGAGGAATTAGGAGTAGAAAAATTGTTTCATAAAGTAGCTCAGAGACCAGGAAAACCTTTTTTCTATGGTAAAACGAGTGATTGTAATATTTTCGGATTTCCTGGAAACCCAATCTCTACATTTGTAAATTGTTTGGCTTATTTTTATCCTTGGTATTACAAATCTGTAGGATTAGAAACCAAAGAAGAAACCGCTATTCTTACTAAAGATGTGGTTTTTAAACCAGGTTTAGACTATTTTTTACAAGTTAAGTTAAGCGATAAATATGGTCACTTATTAGCGACACCAATCACAGGTAATGGCTCAGGAGATTTAGCAAGTTTGGTTCATGCAGATGCTTTTATTCATTTACCAAATGATAAAATTGTTTTTAAAACAGGTGAGAATTACCCAATAATAAGATATAGATCGTTAGAGTTTTAAATGTTTAATTCTGAATGCTTAGTTAGATTATTGATATGAAAGAAAGTATAGTTCAAAGAAAAAGTTTTCAATTTTCATTAAAAATAATCTCACTTTATAAAAAGTTGCAACTAGAGAAAGAATTTATAATTTCTAATCAAATTTTAAGAAGTGGAACATCCATTGGTGCAAAGATAGAAGAAGCTCTTGCAGGTCAAAGTAAGAAAGATTTTACAGCAAAAATGTCTATTTCTTCAAAAGAAGCAAGAGAAACTAAATATTGGTTACGAGTATTAAAAGAAAGTGAATTAACTAATTTAGATGTTAATTCATTAATTTTGGATATAGATGAATTAATTAGAATACTAACTTCACAACAAAGTTTAACTAATAATTAAACACTTAACACTAAAAACTATTTAAATGACTTTTTCACATTTAAATCATAAAAATAATCCGAAGATGGTTAACGTTTCTGATAAGAAAATTACCAAAAGAACAGCCATTGCAAAGGCAAGCATGTTCTTAGGAAAAGAAGTAATTGCTCATTTTACAAATGACGAATTAATTACCAAAAAAGGGCCTGTTTTTCAAACGGCTATTATTGCAGGAATTCAGGGTGTTAAAAAGACCTCAGATTTAATTCCTATGTGTCATCCTTTATTAATTAATGGGGTAGATATAGACATAAATATTTCAGATGATGAACATGTAGAAGTTATTTGTAAAGTTACAATTACAGGCAAAACAGGAGTAGAGATGGAGGCCTTAACTGGGGCAAATATCGCCTGTTTAACCATTTATGATATGTGCAAAAGTATCAGCCAGAAAATGACAATTAAAGAAGTGAAGTTGTTAGAAAAAACAGGAGGAAAATCGGATATTAACAATGGCTAAACATCAAAAACACACCAACTTAGTAAGAAGAAATAATGATAATTTTGCACCTAATGAAATTGCTATTTTAGGAGCAAAATGTGATATCATTTCAGATTTAGTTTCTAAAGTATCTCAAAATTTAAACAACTATAAATTGGCGTATTTTGATGCTTCTCATGCAAAAGATGTAGTAGCGCATAAACTTTCTGAATTTGTGTTTCATCATGAAGGAAATTTACAAATTACCACAACTGGAGCCATAAATAAATACCAACAACGCTTAGATTTCGCTCAGTTTGATTATGTCTTTATTAACGGAAATCATTATCAAGCAGCAAAACAAATTTTAATTCTAGACAAAGCCAAAGAGGCTTCTGTGTTAAAAAGATTAGATCAATTAGACAATATTCAGTTTATCATTAAATTAGATTCAGAAACCGAGTTTTTTGACCTTTTAGTAGAGAAGTATCCAAATATTAAAAGCAAACATTGCTATACGATAAGTGAGATTGACAACATTTCAAATCACATTAACAATTTAGTTCAAGAAAAAATTGCACCTGTAAAAGGTTTGGTTTTAGTAGGAGGTAAAAGTACAAGAATGGGTACAGATAAAGCTGAGCTCAATTATTTTGGGAAACCACAGAGAAAAAGGGCAAAAGCGTTCTTAGAAAACAATAATTTAGAAACATTTTATTCGGTTAAAGAAAGTAGTAATGAAAATGAGATTTCAGATAAATTTGTAAATCTTGGGCCTTTTGGGGGTATATGTTCTGCGTTTCAAAAAGATCCAAATTCTGCTTGGTTTGTATTGGCTACAGATTTACCATTTGTGAACGAAGAAATTATTCATTTGCTTTTAAAACATAGAAATCCGTCTAAAGTAGCTACAGCAATTAAAGGTAAAAACAAGGAATTTGTAGAGCCTTTAATTACCATTTACGAGCCCAAAGCCTATCCTATTTTATTACAATATTTAGCTCAAGGTTATTCTTGTCCTCGTAAAATGCTTATTAATTCTGATGTAGAAATTGTAGAAATTGATGATGATTTTATTAGAAATGTAAACACTCCAGAAGAATTTAAAGCAGCAAAAGAAGAGATAAATAAACTAAAGAGTTCTTGATAAAATTGTATCGAGAAGTAAAATAAAAATGAAATCCACGAAAAATCAACTTTTTAAACGTCAAATTACTTTATCCGAAATAGGTGAAGTTGGGCAAGAAATGCTTCAAAATGCATCTGTTTTAGTGGTTAAAATGCATCTGTTTTAGTGGTTGGTTGTGGTGGTTTAGGTAGCCCAATTGCTGTGTATTTGGCTTCAAGTGGTGTTGGTAAAATTCATTTGGTAGATTTTGATACGATTGATGTGACCAATTTGCATAGGCAAGTTTTTTATGCTTTAAAGGATGTAGGCAAACCAAAAGCCAAAGTTCTATGTGAGTTTATACAACAAAGAGCACCTTTTACAACACTAGAATCTACCAATAAAGCGGTTTCTAAAGACAATATTTTTGAGTTGCTAGAAAACATAGATATTGTGGTTGATGGCACAGATTCTTTACCTACAAAATATTTGTTGAACGATGCCTGTGTTCTAAAACAAAAACCTTTAGTGTATGGTTCTTTGTATAAATTTGATGGTTATGTAGCTACGTTTAATGTGAAGCAACAAGATGGAACGTTTTCTGCCAATTTAAGAGACGCGTTTCCGGAAATGGCTACAGATATTCCTAATTGTGAAGAAGCAGGAACACTAAATGCCATTGTCGGTTTAATTGCAACAGCACAAGTTAATGAGGTTTTAAAACTAATCACAGGAGCTGGAAAACCATTACGTAATGAATTATTAATCTATAATTCATTACAAAATACACAATTAAAAATGAAGTTGAACTCTGTTTTTACGAAAGACAAAATCAACAAAATCTTTAAAGAACAAACGTATGTAGACGCTGATTGTGCAATTCAAAATCCTGATTGGCAAATATCATCGAAAGAATTAAGAGAAAACATAGGCAATAAAGACATTAAAATTATAGCAGTATTAAACAATTTGAAATTACCTTTTAAGGTGCATCAAACTATAGACATTCATAAATTTGATGTTGAAAAAATAAATGTAGATGTTAGTAAAACCTATGTAATGGTTTGCCAGCGAGGTTTAAATAGTTATAAAGCTACAGAAATACTAAAAAATAAATACCCTAATTTAAAAGTACTAAATTTAACTGGTGGAGTTTCTAGTTATAAATAATTTTTTATTTCTAGCTCTATTTTGAATTTGCAGTCACTACTCATTTTTTCCACTCCAAACTTTCCATCAATTTTAGAATATCTTTTTTTATATAAGCAACAGCTGGTAAAATAGAATCGTAATTGGGTTTTGCATAAAAATATAAAGCGCCCTTTATAAAGTTTTTTGTACTATCTGTAGCATGAAATTGTAGGTGAGATGCTGCATTTCCTGTAATTTCATACAAACTACCGTAAACGTTATTTGCTTCATTTATAAAATCTCTTGGTATAATTTGTTCGGCCTTTATTGCATGTTTAAAAACTAACTTTTCAGCTTCAGTTAGCAGTTCTGTTAAATTATTTTCTACAGGTCTGTAGGTAATGTCTATGGATGCTTTTAAGTTTGGATATTTAATTTTTAGCCAATTATTTATTTCATCAACAGTAATAGATTGTGTAGGTATTTCAAAAGAATAAGGACGTTCTAATGCTAAAGCTTTGTATTGATTTTTTGGATATTCTAAACTCAAATACCCTTTTGGTTTTGGTAAAACTTCGTCTTTACAAGAGGTTGTAATTACCAGTATGAAAGCCATAATTAAATTTACAAAAAATCGATTACACATTCCTTGTTGCTTTTATTTGTTTTATGCGTTTTTTATCTATTGCCTCTATGGTAAACGTGTAATTCTTAAAGTTTATTTTTTCTCCTTTTTTTGGGAACTTACCAGAAATTTCTAAAATAAACCCAGCCAAGGTTTCACTTTCTCCTTTTTCTTCTTCAAAAATTGCTTCATCTTCATCGTCTAGAACCTTGCAAAAGTCTTTAATGGTGGTTTTCCCCTCAAAAATATAATTATTCACGTCAATTTTAGAATACTGTAAATCATCATCATCAAACTCGTCATTTATATCCCCTACAATTTCTTCAATAACATCTTCAAGAGTTACCAATCCACTTGTGCCTCCATATTCATCTACCACAATAGCCAAATGATTTTTACGATCTCTAAAATCATCTAATAAATCATCTAATTTTTTATTTTCCGGAACAAAAAAAGCCTCTCTTACTAAAGATTGCCATTTAAAATTCTTTTTATTTAAATGAGCCAATAAATCTTTAGCATATAAAACGCCAATTATATTGTCTATATTTTCTTTATAAACCGGGTTTCTAGAATATCCATTTTCTAGAATTTTATGCAATACAATTTCGTAATCTTCTTCGTCAGAAAGTGCAAAAATATCTATTCTAGGCTTCATAATTTGAACGGTTTCTGTATTACCGAAATTTACAATTCCTTCTAATATTTTTTGTTCATCTTTTGTTGTTGCGCCTTCAGAAGTAAGTTCTAATGCCTGAGATAATGTTTCTACAGAAAAATTGGAGTTTTTATTACCTAATTTTTTTTCAATAAACTTAGTTAACGAAATTAAAGGGAGGCTAAAAGGAGTTAGCACACCATTAATAACGCGAATAAATTTCGACATTTTCTGAGAAAAACGCAAAGCATTTCTAGAGGCATAAACTTTAGGTAAAACTTCTCCAAATAATAAAATTAAAAAGGTTACAAGAACTATCTCCAGAAGAAAACGTATTGAAATAGCGAAGAAATACAAATCTATTTCGTACTGAAAATTACCAAAAAATGTCTCTGATAAAGAGGCAAATAACAATACAATTAAAATATTTATAAAGTTATTGGTAATTAAAATTGTTGCAAGTAGTTTTCTTGGTTTTTCTAGTAAAGTTACAATGATATTTGCTTCTTTACTTTCATTAGACAATTCATTTAAATCCGTTTGTGATAATGAAAAAAATGCTACTTCTGCTCCAGAAATTAGAGCAGAACTAATAAAAAGTAAAACAAGTATAATTGTGTTTATTATACTTACAAGGTCAATTGAAGAAAATAATAGTAGTAAAGGTTCAGGCTCTGAATCCAATTTTAAGTTGTTTTAATTAAAATGGTAAATCGTCATTTTCTTCTTCTGAGATAGTTTTTGATACAGGTTCAGAAGTTGGTTTTGCTTGTTCCAAGTTTTGAGGCGATTCTGTGTTTCTTTTTGTAGATAACATGGTCATTTCATTCACTTGAACTTCTGTAGCATAGCGTTTTACACCATCTTGTTCCCATTGTCTGTTTTTTAGTTTGCCTTCTAAATATACCTTATCACCTTTTGTTAAATATTTCTCACAAACTTTTGCCAATCCATTTTTTACAACAATATTGTGCCAATCTGTATTGGTTACTTTTTCACCTGTCTGTTTGTTGGTATAACTTTCTGAAGTCGCAATAGGAAAACGACCTACACAATTCTGATCATCAAAATAGTGCATCTTAACCTCATCACCTAGGTTACCTATTAATATAACTTTATTTATTGTTCCTGCCATAGTTTATATAATTCTTACTCAAATGTACTAAAAAAATTAATTATTCATTCGGTTTAAATTCTTTAAGAAAATTAGCAATTAAAACAGGGACTGGGTATTTTTCAATTTTTTTCCAAGAAATATTTGCAAACGGCAAAGAATCTATTTCAACTACCCAAAACTGAGTATATAAGTGCTGATGAGAGAGTTTATGAACAATATTTTTTTTATTAAATAAAGATAGTAAAACATCATTTGGAAAAAGTTCCTTAAATTTTTCTGATGCAACAAGTTCTTCGTGAGTAACCATATGATTTTCTTCAATTAATGGAAATTGATACAGACCTTGCCAAATACCTTTTCCTTTTCTTTCTGAAAGAACCGTTTTTTCATCTTTAGTTTTTACAACCAAATAATTAAAATATCGTTTTTTTAGGGTTACTTTTTTTTCTTTTACTGGTAAAACAGCTATTAAGTTCTTTTGTAATGCGACACAACTTTCTGAAAATGGGCAGAACATACACAGAGGCTTTTTAGGTTTACACTGTATGGCACCAAAATCCATAATTGCTTGATTAAAAGTACCTGGTTGAGCCTTATCTATTAAACCTTGGGCTAATTCTTTAAACTCTTTAATGCCTTTAGATGAATTAATTGGGGTATCAATTCCAAAATACCTAGAAAGCACCCTATATACATTGCCATCTACAACTGCAGTAGGTTCATTAAATGCAATCGAAGCAATAGCAGAAGCTGTATAATCACCAATGCCTTTAAGTTTAATAATTTCTTTATAAGTATTGGGAAACTGACCATTAAAATCGGTTGCAATTAATTTTGCAGAGTAATGTAGATTTCTTGCTCTAGAGTAATAGCCTAGACCTTGCCACATTTTTAAAACGGTACTTTCTTTAGCTTTAGCAAGGTCAAAAACGGTAGGAAAAGTTGTTGTAAAATTCAAATAATAATCTAAACCTTGCGCAACTCTAGTTTGTTGTAACATGATTTCTGATAGCCAAATAAAGTAAGGGTTATTTGTTTTACGCCAAGGTAAATCTCTTTTATTTTGTAAGTACCAGTATATTAAAGTGTTAGAAAATTTCATCTTTTTAAAATAGATTTACAAAATTACATTTTAAAATTCATATAAATTTAAGTCTTTAAGTTTTCGGAATTGATTAATTATCATATATTTGCATCCGCATTTTTGAAACAAAATAATTAAGAATACAGAAAAAATAGAAACATGACGAAAGCAGATATCGTATCAAAAATTTCAGATAAATCAGGAATCGAAAAAGCAGATGTTTTAGCAACAGTTGAAGCATTTATGACAGAGGTTAAAGATGCATTAGAAAGTGGTGATAATGTTTATTTAAGAGGTTTTGGTAGTTTTATTATCAAAACAAGAGCAGAGAAAACAGGTAGAAATATTTCTAAAAATACAACTATTAAGATCCCAGCTCATAATATCCCAGCTTTTAAACCAGCAAAAACTTTTACTGAAGGAGTAAAAAATAAAGTAGCTGTTAAGTAATAAAATATTAATCTAAACCGTTTAAGGTTTGTAAAACACTAGAATTTATGCCAAGTGGTAAAAAAAGAAAGAGAGCTAAAATCTCTACGCACAAAAGAAAGAAAAGAGCTAGAGCAAATAGACACAAGAAAAAGTAAGCATTTGCTTACTTTTTCATTTATTGTTTAAAAAACAATTAAAAGTTCATTGACATCGAGGTTACACAAACCTCAAATGGTATTATAAATACCTGACAATATTAATCCATCTGTACAAAAAAGTACAGTGTTAAAACCAGTACAGTATGAAAACAGAATTAATAATTCGAAGTAATTCATCTGATATTGATTTTGCCTTATTAAGAGATGGAAAACTTATTGAATTAAATAATGAAACAACCGATAATAAATTTTCTGTTGGCGATATTTTTTTAGCCAAAATAGGAAAAGTGTTAACCGGTTTAAATGCTTCCTTTGTAAATGTAGGCTATCCAAAAGATGGATTTTTACATTATCATGATTTAGGAGCGCAAGTAAACTCATTAAATACGTTCATTAAGAAAGTAAGCACAGGTAGGTATAAAGAATTCACTTTAAAAAACTTTCGAAAGGAAGTAGACATCAACAAAGACGGTAGTATTAAAGATGTGCTAAAAACAGGTCAAAACCTTTTAGTACAAATAGTAAAAGAGCCAATTTCTACAAAAGGACCCAGATTAAGTTCTGAATTGTCTATAGCAGGTAGGTTTTTGGTTTTAGTTCCTTTTTCGAACAGGGTTTCTGTTTCTCAAAAAATAGAAGATCCAAAAGAAAAAGAACGTTTAAAAAGATTAGCAAAAAGCATTAAACCTAAAGGGTTTGGTGTTATTTTAAGAACTGTTGCAGAAGGTAAAAAAGTTGCAGAATTAGATAAAGATTTACAAAATTCTTTAGAACGCTGGAAAACAATGTGTAAGAGAATACCAAACACAAATACTCCTACAAAAATTTTAAGCGAACTAAACAGGGCATCCTCTATTTTAAGAGATGTTATGAATGAATCATTTACTAATATTGTAACAAACGATGAGACCTTAAATGTAGAAATAAAAGAATATTTACAAGAGATTTATCCTGAAAAGGAAAAAATTGTAAAGCTTCATAATTCTACAGTTCCAATTTTTGAAAAATATGGAATAGAAAGACAAATAAAAACATCGTTCGGAAAAACAGTTTCTATGAGCAAAGGGGCCTATTTAGTTATAGAGCATACCGAAGCTTTACACGTTATTGATGTTAATAGCGGAAACAGATCTAATAAAGCAGGTTCGCAAGAAGATACAGCATTAGAAGTAAACTTAATTTCTGCCACAGAAATTGCACGTCAATTACAATTGCGTGATATGGGAGGTATTATAGTAGTTGATTTTATTGATATGCATAAAGCTGAAAACAGAAATAAATTGTTTCAGCATCTTAAAGAGCAAATGGCTTTAGATAGAACAAAACACAAAATTTTACCACCAACTAAATTTGGATTAGTGCAAATTACAAGACAAAGGGTTAGACCTGAGTTAAGTATAAAAACTACCGAGCCAAATCCAAATAAAGATGGTCAAGTAGAAGCTCCTATTGTATTATTAGATAAGATAAAAGCTGATTTAGAAAAATACATTTCTAAATTAGAACGCAGTAAATCAACCAATAAAAAGATTCAGTTACATATTCATCCTTTTATTGCTGCTTATTTAACAAAAGGAGTTAAATCAATTCGTTTTAAGTGGTACTTAAAACACAAAAAGTGGATTACAATTATACCTAGAGATGCTTACACATATTTATATTATAAATTTACATCTGTTAAAGAAGAAGTTTAAAATATAACAAGGCAATAATTTTTTATCAAAAAAAAACCCGAAACTTATACAGTTTCGGGTTTTTTGCTTTATTATATTCTGTTTTATTTCTTCTCTTTAATCAAATACATATAAACGGGGTAGTGATCTGAATAACCACCTGTATAACCTCCATAAGAGAAACTTCTAAAAGGATAGCCTTTAAACTGACCTCTTTTTGTAGTTAAAAAGCGTTTGTTAAATATCATGGCTTTAAACATTTTATAATCAGAAAAGTCTTTTTTACCTTTTTCTAATAAAGGCGAAGAGATTAAGATCATATCAAATAAATTAATATTATCTCTGTACCCTAAGGTGTTAAACCCTCTTTTATATAAGTTTTCATAAGGGTTGTAAATGTCTAAAGTACCCACTTCGTTTTTATCACTTTTAGTTTTTAAAACTTTTTTAAAGCTAGAGTTTGTTGGGTCGTCATTAAAGTCACCCATAGTTATAATCTTAGCATTTGGGTCTTTCTCTCTTATTTGTACTATAATTTTTGTATTTTGATACGCTGCTTTTTCTCGCAATGGCCTGCTTTTTGCTTCGCCACCACTTCTAGAAGGCCAGTGGTTTACAATAATATGAATTAACTCATCATCTAAATACCCAGAAATTAAAAGTTGATCTCTGGTATATACTTTATATCCATTCCTATAAATATTTGGATTAAAAACTTCGTGGTGTACAGGTTTAAAATATCTCTTCTGATATAGTAAAGCGACATCAATTCCACGTTTGTCTGGAGAATCATAGTGGATAATACCGTAGTCTTTTTTTACTAAGTTTTTAGATTTTACTAAATCTTCTAAAACACCAAGATTTTCTACTTCTGACACACCTAGAAGAGTAGGAGAAGTGTTTGCCTTATCTACCCCAATTTGCATAATAACGCTACTTAACTTATCAATCTTATCCCAATACACTTTAGATCTATTAGATTTAAGCTCCATCATTGGACTTGCCTCATCATTTATGGAGCGGTCATTAATTGTATCAAATAAATTTTCTAAATTGTAAAAAGCAACAGTTCTTATCGTATATTGTTTTGCTTCATCTTGAGCTTTTAAATTAAAAGCTATTATAAGGGTGAATATTAAAAAAAATAGTGTTTTTTTCATTTTTTCTTTTTGCAATAATATAAAACAATTTTGTCGCCCAAAGTTATATAATGCTAAATTTACATTAGGTTTTTTAAAATAGTCTAATTTAGCCCAATATTAATTTTTACAATTAAATACATATTTATGAAAAAAACTGTTTTAACAGTATTTTTGTTTTGCTTCTTTATTGTCGGTTTACAAGCACAAAATATTGTAAAAGGAATTGTTGTTGATGGTGATTCTGAAAAACCTTTGAATGAGGTTTCTGTTACTTTAAGTAAAAGTAACATTTACAGTATAAAAACAAATAAAATTGGAGCGTTTACTTTAAAAAACCTTAGTAATGGAAGCTATATTTTACAACTTAATTTAAAAGGTTATGAAATTCAAAATTTTCCTATTGAGTTAAATGGAAAGCCAATTGATTTAGGAACAATTTTAGTGTATAAAGATTTTTCCATAGATCAAGATTTAAGCTTAATTACAATTACAGATGATGAATTAAATGATGATGCAAGCGCAGCAGATAATATTACTGGATTGTTACAAGCAACTAGAGATGTTTATTTAAGAACCGCTGCTTTTGAATTTAGTTCCTCTTTCTTTAGGATTAAAGGGTTAGATTCTGGTAATGGTAAAGTACTTATTAACGGAATTGAAATGAATAAGTTATATGATGGAAGAGCGCAATGGAGTAACTGGGGTGGTTTAAATGACGTTTTAAGAAATCAGGAATTTAGTAATGGTTTAGCAGTATCTAACTATACCTTTGGGGGTATTTTAGGTTCTACAAATATAGATACTAGAGCATCAGAACAAAGAGCAGGTACGCGTATTTCATATTCTTCATCTAATAGAAGTTATGTGCACAGAGTAATGGCAACACATTCTACAGGTACTTTAGAAGGGGGTTGGTCCATGACGTTTTCTGGGAGTAGACGTTCGGGTTTAGAGGGTTTTAATGAAGGAACCTCTTATAATGCGTATTCTTTATTTGCTTCAATAGAAAAAAAAATAAACGATAATCATAGCATAAATTTTACTTCTTTATTTACCCCAAACAGAAGAGGAAAATCATCTCCAAATACCCAAGAGGTTTTTGACTTAAAAGGGATTGCATATAATGACTATTGGGGATATTTGAATAACAGAAAAGTAAATTCTAGAATTAAAGAAGTAGCAGAACCAATTCTAATGTTAAATCATTATTGGGATATGAATGATAAAACTTCTTTACAAACAAATGTTTCATATCAATTTGGTAAAATTGGTAACAGTCGTTTAGATTTTAATGGAGGGGCAAATCCAAGTCCAACTTATTACCAGTATTTACCAAGTTTCTCTTTAAGAAATAATGATATTGTAGGAGCTTATGAAGCTAGGGAGCGTTTTCAAATCAATGGTCAGTTGGATTGGAATAGAATTTTTGACGCTAACATTACAAATAGATCTGTAGGTCTAAACAATGCTTATGTACTATACGAAGATAGAAACGACGATAAACAACTAACTGTAAATACCATTTTAAATTCTGAATTGACTAATAATATTACACTAAATGCAAAATTAGAATATAGAAGATTACGTTCGCATAGTTTTGCAGAGGTAATCGATTTATTAGGAGGATCAGGTTATTTAGACATCAACCCGTTTGCAGATACAATGGATGCCATGCAAAATAACTTGTTAGACCAAAATAGAGTTGTTGGTGTGGGAGACACATTTAGGTACAATTACAATTTAAATTCAGATGTTGTAGGTGCTTTTACACAAGCACAGTTTAAATACAATAAGGTAGATTTTTATGGTGCTGTAAACATTTCAAGAACTACTCATCAAAGAGAAGGCTTATATCAAAACGGACGTTTTGTAAACAATTCTATAGGCTTATCTGAAAAGTTAGATTTTACAAACTATGGTTTAAAAGCGGGTGCAACTTATAAAATTACGGGTCGTCATTTAATAGATGCAAATGTTGCTTACATAACACAAGCACCTACAATTAGAAATTCATTTTCTAATTCTAGAGAAAATAATACTGTTGTTGATGACTTACAAAGTGAAAAAGTATTTTCTATAGATTTAAGTTATATAGTTAGAAGTCCTATTATTACTTCTAGACTTACAGCCTATTATACTAATGTACAAGATGCAACAGAAATATCTTTTTATTTTGCAGATGGTGTTGGAGGTGATAATACTGCCTTTGTCCAAGAAGTGCTTTCTGGAATAGAAAGAAATCATATTGGGCTAGAACTAGGATTAGAAGCTCAAGTAACATCAACCATAAAGTTAAAAGGTGCAGCTTCAATAGGTCAGTTTACCTATGCGAATAATCCAGATCTATACCTAACATCTGATGTTGCAGATAATGGTGGGTTTGATAGTAATTTTAGATCTAAAAATTACACTTCTTTATTGAAAAATTATAAATTGGCTTCTGGGCCACAAAATGCATATTCTGTTGGTTTTGAATACAGAGATCCAGATTATTGGTGGATAGGAGCAACAACAAATTTCTTTACAAATACCTATGTAGATGTAGCGCCCCTAACAAGATCTTCTAACTTTTATGAAGATGCAGACGGTTTACCTTTTAGTGATTATGATACTGAGTTAGCCAGAGAATTATTAGAACAAGAAAAATTTGATGACTATATGGTTGTTAACCTTATTGGTGGAAAATCTTGGAAAATAGGAGACAAATTTATTAGTGTTTTTGCCACAGTAAACAATCTGATAAACAAAGAATATAAATCAGGAGGTTTTGAGCAAGGAAGAAATGCAAATTTTAGGCAATTAAGAGATGACAAGGCCTTAGATACTCCTGTTTTTGGTAATAAATATTGGTATGGAAGAGGGACTACCTACTTCTTAAACGTGAACTTAAGATTTTAATGAAATAAATAAATTAGATATGAAAACAAATAAATTAATCATCCTTATGTTGGCTTTAGTAGCTGGGATCTCTTTTACTTCTTGTGTAGAAGATGGCGATTACTCAGTTCCAAAAAGTCTTGGTGTAGAAGAAAATGCTGCAGTAGAAACTATAAAAGAGGCACTTAATGATCCGAATAGTGGCTTAACAGCAATTTCTATTTCAAATTTAAAAACGTTACTTGTTAGCGGACAGGCAACAGAAATTACTTCAAACATTGTGGTTAAAGGGTATGTAACATCTTCTGATGAAACAGGAAACTTTTACAAAGAATTCTTTATTCAAGATAGCCCAGATAATCCAACAGCAGCTATAAAGATAGCCTTAGAGTTGGTAGATTCTTACAATAAATATAATATTGGTAGAGAAGTTTATATTAATTTAAACGGATTGTATATAGGAGAAGTTCGTTCTGGAGATGGAGTAGTAACTATAGGAGGAGCTAAAAACGATGATGGAGACGAGGTTGAGAATTTATCTTTAAATCAGGTAGAAAACCAATTGTTTAGAGCATCAAATACAGAAACTATTGTGCCATTGGCTGTAAAATTTTCAGAAATTAATGAGAGTCATGTGGGTATTTTTGTTCAAGTAGAAAATGCTCAATTTCCAACAAATCTAGCAGGAAAAACCTTTGTAGATGCTAATGATCGTTTTGATACGCAGCGAACTTTACAAAGTTGTGATGGTTTTGGTTTTACGACATTTATCTTAGAAACTTCTGCATTTGCAAGTTTCAAATTTGCGACATTACCAGCAGGTGGAGGTTCTGTGGCAGGGGTGGTTTCTAAAACATTTAATGGAAGTGATTTGGTACTTGCATTAAATAATAATTTAGATATGGACATGAATGGGTCAAAATGTAAACCTTTAGACATTAATGACTTTAGCATTGTTGTCGAAGAAGATTTTGATACAAGTATAGATAATTCTACATTTAATTTTCCTGGTTGGACAAATTTTGCTGCAGAAGGAACTGAATTATGGTCGGAGCAAGTTTTTAGTGGAAATGGTTATGCAGAATTTAGTTCATTTAGATCTGGAGACGATGTAAATATTGGTTGGTTAATTTCTTCTGGTATAGATATGGATGCACAAACAAATGAATTTTTAAATTTTCAAATAGCACAGCATCATTTAGATTCTGAAGAAAATACTCTAGAAGTTTTTGTCTCTACAGACTATGATGGAACAAATGTATCTGCAGCAACTTGGCAACAAATTTCTGCAAACTTACCTACTCAAAGCGATTCTTGGTATACATTTAAAGATTCTGGATTAGTTGATTTATCATCTTATATAGGAACACTTTACGTAGGATTTAAAGTTACAGGTTCTGGGAATGACCAAACCTTAGATGGTGCTTATATGTTAGATGATTTTAAAGTGTTGGCACAATAACCTACGATTAAAATATTTACCAAACCAGTAAAGATTTCTTTACTGGTTTTTTTATTTTTACATTATGGATAAAATAGAACATATTGGTATTGCTGTAAAAAATTTAGAAAAGTCGAATGCGCTTTTTGCCTCACTTTTTGGCAAGCCACATTATAAAGAAGAAGAAGTATTGTCTGAAGGAGTACAAACTTCTTTTTTTAATTCGGGCCCAAATAAAATTGAATTATTAGCGGCAACAACTTCAGACAGTCCCATTGCAAAGTTTTTAGAGAAAAAAGGAGAAGGGATACATCATATTGCTTTTGCTGTAGAAGATATTAAACAAGAGATTGCCAGGTTAAAAGAAGAAGGTTTTACAGTGTTAAATGAAATACCAAAAAAAGGAGCCGATAATAAATGGGTAGCCTTTTTACATCCAAAATCTACCAATGGTGTTCTTATTGAATTGTGTCAAGAAATCAAATAGTTAAAATATTTAAAACTCCTAGTAACAACTAAATTGTAATTATTATCTTGCACTACATTAATCGATAAAATCAATGTCAAAAAAGTTTGATTCATACCAAAAAAGACGTTTACAATCTTCTTATATTTCTGTTGTAATTAGTATTGCTTTGGTATTGTTTATGGTAGGTGTTTTAAGCTTAATTGTTTTAAAATCAACTAAAGTCGCTAACTTTGTAAAAGAGAAAGTCGCCATTTCACTTTTTATAAAAGACAATGTTACCCAAAAACAAATTAAACTATTTAGAGAGTCTTTGCTAGAAGAAAAGTTTACAAAAAAGGCAGTATACGTTAGTAAAGCACAAGCTGCAAAAAGATTTAGTGAACAAATAGGAGAAGATTTTTTAGCATTTTTAGGAGAAAATCCACTTAAAAATGGAATAGATATTTATTTAAAGGCAGATTATGTAACTCCAGAAAAAGTAGTAGAAATTGAGCAAAGATTTCAAAAAAACACATTTGTTGCAGATGTCTCCTACGATAAACCATTAATTAATCTATTAACTAAAAATATTAAAAGAATTAGTTTTTGGTTGCTTGTTGTTAGTGCTTTTTTTGCGTTAATAGCAATAATTTTAATTAATAGTTCTATTCGATTATCTATTTATTCAAAACGATTTAATATTAAAACTATGCAAATGGTTGGGGCTACAAAACGATTTATTAGAAAGCCTTTTATTTATAGAAGCCTTAAATTAGGCTTCATTGGTGCCATTATAGCCTTAATAGGTATTGGTTTAATTATTTACTACTTAGATAAATACATGCCAAGCTTGTTGCTTTTAGAAGATTATCTAACCCTTGCTTATATTGGAGGCATTGTTATTATTTCTTCTCTATTTATTACATGGATAAGTACTTATTTTGCAACCCAGCGTTTTTTAAATTTGCAAACAGATCAATTATATTATTAGACTATGAAAAATAAAACAGAAAAAAAATCAGAATTTTTATTTGGTAAGAGAAACTATATCCTTATGCTTATTGGTATTGTCTTTATTAGCTTAGGTTTTATTTTTATGTCTGGTGGTGGTAGTGAAGATCATAATGTTTTTAATGAAGAAATATACAATTGGCAAAGAATACGGTTAGCTCCTACATTAGTAATTATTGGATTAGCTATAGAGATTTACGCAATTTTAGCAGATCCAAAAAAATAAAATATGAGTGTAATAGAAGCTATAGTTCTTGGAATAATTCAAGGATTGACAGAGTTTTTACCTGTATCTTCAAGTGGTCATTTAGAACTTACCAAAGCAATTTTAGGAGATACTTCTGTACCTCAAGAAAGTTTAACATTTACAGTTGTTTTACATTTTGCAACGGCATTAAGTACCTTAGTTATTTTTAGAAATGAAGTCCTAGAAATTTTAAAAGGTTTATTTCAGTTCAAATGGAACAATCAAACTAAATTTTCTCTGAAAATTATCATTTCTATGATACCCGCTGTTATTGTCGGTTTGTTATTTGAAGAGCAACTAGCTTCTTTTTTTGGAGGCCAAATATTACTTGTAGGTGTAATGCTTTTACTTACCTCTGTATTACTTCAACTTGCAGATAAAGCAAAGCATACCAACAAAAAAGTTTCGTTTTCTAATGCAGTTATTATTGGAGTTTCTCAGGCAATAGCGATGTTACCTGGAATTTCTAGATCTGGAGCAACAATATCTACCTCTGTTCTTCTTGGAGTAGATAGAACAAAAGCCGCCCGTTTTTCTTTCCTAATGGTTGTGCCTTTAATATTTGGAAAAATAGGGAAAGATCTTTTAAGTGGCGATTTAAACTTTAATACCTCAGAGTTAACAGCTGTTATTGTTGGTTTTATTGCTGCATTTTTAGCCGGTGTTTTAGCTTGTAAATGGATGATTGCTTTGGTAAAGAAAAGCAAGCTTCTATATTTTTCTATATATTGTGCAGTTGTAGGTTTTTTAGCTATTTGCTATGCATTATTTATTGCATAAATCAAACTTTTATGACAGAGCAAGATTTTAAGGATGGACAAGTTTTATTGATTGATAAGCCATTAACCTGGACCTCTTTTCAAGCAGTAAATAAATTAAGATGGCATATAAAACAACGTTTTGCAATAAAAAAGATTAAGGTGGGTCATGCAGGAACCTTAGATCCTTTAGCAACTGGGTTACTAATTATTTGTACAGGCAAGCAAACAAAAGAAATACACACATACCAAGGACAACCAAAAGAGTATACAGGAACGATTACATTAGGGGCAACTACACCGAGTTATGATTTAGAAACAGAAGTAGATGAGGTTTTTCCTATAGACCACATTACAGAAGAAACTTTGCAAACTAAAAGTAAGCAATTTATTGGAGATTTAGAACAAAAACCACCAATATTCTCTGCAATAAAAAAAGACGGAAAGCGCTTGTACGATCTTGCAAGAAGAGGAGAAACTACAGAGATAAAGTCTAGAACTATAACAATTTCTGAATTTGAAATTACCAAAGTAAACTTGCCTAATGTCGAATTTAGAGTGGTGTGTTCAAAAGGAACCTATATAAGATCTCTTGCATATGATTTTGGAAAGGCATTGAATTCAGGAGCTCATTTGTCTACCTTAAGAAGAACAAAGATTGGAGATTTTTCTGTTCAAAATGCCAAATCTATAGAGGGTTTTATTGCAACATTAGCATCGAAATAATTAATTTTTTAAAATGCCACCCAAAATAATCGGTCTGTTTTAATTTAATTTTCTAGTAAGTAAATTTATTAGACCACCGTTAGCATTAGAAATAGAAGGTAATGCATTATGCCCATAATACAAGCCAAAAGCATCTTCATGATAAGCATGGTAGGTAAAATGTAGTTCATTTTCTAAAATAAGGTCTAACATATCTTCTACAAATTGAAGTCCTCCTTTATTATTTTGAAAACAATGAATACCCAAGCCAAATTCTCCCAAATAAAGAGGTGCTTTTTTAACTTTAGCCCAGTTTATGTACTCTTGTAAAACAGTTGCTAAATAGGCCTTGTTTCTTGTCATTACGTTGTTATTTGCAGTATAAAAATCGATGCGCAATTTACAGGCTGCATTTTGCGCAATATTTTCTCCTTTCATCCAGCCGCTAATTTGATAAGAATATCCTTGTTTTGGAATAAACTTGTAATTGTATCCACTCATATTACTATCGCTGGTTGTATTTTTAATATAAATGCTAGAAGTATCTGTACGCCCCTCAGATTCAGAAAATCCGCCTTCACCTATAGTATTTGCACTCCAAAATCCCCAACCATTTTTTTTGTTAAAGTCAAAGAATTTTATATCCCTTACAAAGCTATTATTTTCATCATACTCTTTAATAATTACATCATCAAAAAATACAGTACCTCCCGCTTTTTCTCCTATCAAAGCAGGAACAGCATAGTCTATTTTTGCATCATTAATTGTATACTTTACCCCTTCAAAATAAGTCCAATTACTTGTTCCACTATTTAGGTTAGTATTGTTAAAAGTTGCAGTATACCATTCTCCAGAAGAAGTTTCTACATAGTTTTCATCCGGGTATTTACCACCATCTCCCAAATTAGCCCAATTAAATAATTGATGTGTATATGCGAAAGGCTCATAGGAGTGGAATTCATACACAATGTTTTCTCCTGTAACATCAGGAAAGTTTAAATTATTGAAGGTTTCATTACTATCTTTAACATATATTGCTTTTTCAATAAATAGTAAATGATGTTTATCAACTTGACGAATTCCATCAATTAATTTTTGTGCTAAAAGATTCCATTTAGTTTTTGAGACAGTTGGTACTGGTTCATTTAAAGGTCCAAAACCAGCAATTATTTCTTCGTCTTTGTATCGCTCGACAATTGCCTGCTATAATGCAATTAATCTATTTTGATTTTCTGCTATATCCCAAAGCGCACCTCCATTTCCTTGAGATTGATATCCACCTTGAGGAGTATGCATGTTTAGAATTAGATAGATTTTATTTTTTTTAGCCAAAGCAATATTCTGATCAAGCCAATCCCATGCAGTTTGTTTGTAATTGTAAGGGTTTGCATCGTCTTCAAAAAAATGATAGTTTAAATAAAAACGGATGGTATTCATTCCCATATTTTTTACTCTTTGAAAATCGATTTCATTGTGGTGAGTTTTACTAGGTGTATTAAATCAAAAGTCATTTCCAAATGCGACACCTTTTAAAAAAACTTTTGTGTCATTTTTATCTATAATATCACTGCCATCTGCTTGTAAAACATCTGTTACAGTGCTGGTGTATGTATCTAAAGCCTCTTTTTCGTCATCTTTTGAGCAAGAAAATAACGTTATTACAAAAAGTATAATGATGTACTGGGTTATTATTTTTCTGTTGATCATCACTAAAAGATAATTTTTTTTATTTAATAAATAACGGATACTATTACTTAAAAGTTATGGAATTAATTATTTAGAAAAAGCTATTGCTTAAGTTTAATTTCTTCAAAATCTAAAGAAGCTTTTATTTTATATTTAGCATTATTTTATATTTAGCATTAGTGTCTAAATACAACTCTTGATCTTTTAAAAGCTTAATCTTTTTTAGTTGGCCTTTTAAGATAGTGAATGTCTTTATGATTTTTCCTTTTTTTTGAATACGAATACTAAATTTTTTGTTTCCTATATTTTTTACGATTGCATAACAATCTTGTCCATAATAAGGGTTAATTGCACCATCTTGTCCTTTTCCTTTTCCGGTCATTAACATATTTACATTGGCATCGAGTTCAAATTTATTCTCTTGAGAGTAGAGGTTTACCCTTACAAAGAGGCAAATAAAAAGAAACACAAAAATATTTTTCATGACGATTGAGTTTAGAGATGTATAAAGAATACTCAAAAATGAGCAAGTAATCCTATTGCTCAATGGCTAAAATACCAAAACTATTTTTAAAAAAAACTTCTTTATTTTAACGAAAATAAGTGAGTACGTTAAGAACTCATAAATTAAAGCATAGGGAAAGGAAATTGCTAATCCGTTGTTATTAGCCTAAATAATAACGTAAAACTTCAGTTTTTGATTTGTTTTGAAGCCTTTTAATAGCTCTTTGTTTTACTTGCCTTACACGCTCTCTTGTTAAATTAAACTTTTCGCCAATTTCTGATAAGCTTGCTGCAGGCTGATCACCAAGGCCAAAAAACATTTTTATGACTTTTGCCTCTTTGTATGTAAGTGTTTCTAGCGCTCTGTCAATTTCAATATCTAATGATTGTTTCATTAAATTTTTATCGGGTTTTGGAGATTCATCTGCTTGTAAAAAATTATATAAGTTGCTATCCTCTCCTTCTCTAATAGGGGCATCCATAGAAAGGTGTCTTCCAGAATTTTTCATAGACTGTTCAACATTTTTAACAGAAGTATCCAATTCATTAGCAATTTCTACATAAGTCGGCACTCTCTCTGTTTGTTGTTCAAGCTTAGAATATATTTTATTTATTTTACTAATACTGCCAATTTTATTTAAAGGTAATCTTACAATTCTAGATTGCTCTGCTAATGATTGCATAATGGATTGTCTAATCCACCAAACCCCATAAGATATAAATTTAAACCCTCTAGTTTCGTCAAATCTTTTTGCAGCTTTAACCAGGCCCAAATTACCTTCGTTAATTAAATCCGATAATTTTAATCCTTGATTTTGATATTGCTTTGCTACAGAAACAACAAACCTTAGGTTTGCCTTTACCAATTTATCTAACGCCCTTTGATCTCCCAATTTAATTTTTAAAGCAAGTTCTACTTCTTCATCAGCTGTAATTAAATCAATTTTACCAATCTCTTGGAAATACTTTTCTAAAGATTTAGTATCTCTATTGGTAACTTGTTTTGTTATTTTTAATTGTCTCATATACGCGTTTAGATTTAAATGCTAAGCTTTTTTAAATAAATAAATTACAATCTTCACAGTCTTTGACCTCACCATAGTAAGGTTCTCTATACTTATAAAGTGTTTTTGTTGGAAAGCCTAATACATATTTTTTAATATAGGTAACTTTAGAATTTAAAATTCCCATTGCAGATGAGTAGTACTTTTCTTGTTTTGTAATTCGTTTAACTTTAATAATTTTTCATAATAATTGTTTTTAAACACTAAATTCTTGTGTTTATGGGTAAAATGGTAAGTAATGTATATTTTGAGTGTTAGCAGGAAAGCTAGAAGACAAAGAAAAAAAAGAAGGACTTACCTTATTAAATTTTGAAACGGAGTTTGAATTAAAAATTGCTTTTTACATAGATTTCAAAATTACAAAAAATAAGCCGTTTTTTGTAAAAAACGACCCTTTTTATTGATTTTTTAACCAAAAAATAACAAAAAACACACAAAAACGTTATTTTTTGAAAAAAACATTTCTAAGTAAGTGCGTTAATTTATACTACTATTGTTATCATTTTATTTAGAGGTATTTTTAAATTTTTAAAAAACTAGCTTAAAGCCAATAAAAAAGGGAGCTAATTAGCTCCCTTTTATGAACGTATTTAAAATCGTAATGTGACCCCTAATAAAAAGTTTCTAGTTGCTTGTGGATAATAACCTGCACCATCTACTGTGGTTACAGAACCGGGCACTGAAAAGTCATCATCATAAGTGTAATAATATCCTCTATCTACATACTCCGCATTAAAAATATTATTTACCAAAGCTGTGAACGTAATCGAATCGAATATTTTATTTGGAGTTATTGTATACACAATATTTATATCGCTTGTAAAATAGCTCTCTAAAACATCAATAGTAGATATGGCACTACTAAAATTGCTTAAAAACTGTGATCCTACATATTTTGATAAAAGGCTTAATTGTAAATTTTCTACTGGATTATATATAAACATATTACCAATTATTACATTTGGCGAGAATGAAATATCTGTATCTCCTAATAATTCAGGAGTTGAGTTTCCATCTTTAGTAATAAAAAAATCTCTATTCTTGTTGGTGCTGAATGCAGCGTTTGGTTTCCAAGAAAACTGATCAGAAAAACGAATATCTGCATCTATTTCTAACCCTAATCTATAGCTGCTCCCAGAGGTTTCTCTTATAGGAGCTCCTACATCATCTAATGCACCAGTTAATACTAACTGATTTTTATAATCCATATAATAAACGTTTGTATTTAATTTAACCTTGCCATTATTTAAACGCCAACCAACTTCTAAATCATTTAAGGTTTCTGGGGTAGATACACCATTTTCAAAATCATTCCTATTCGGTTCTCTGTTGGCTACTGCAAATGAAGCGTATAAATTATTGTTAGTATTTAAGTTGTAGGTTATACCAAATTTTGGATTAAAGAAATCGAAGTTAGCATCTACATCTATGGGAATTCTATTAGATGTTAACCCTTTAGTTTGATAAGAAACAAACCGACCTTGTACATCTAAATAACCAGATAATTTTTCGGAGATGTAAAAATTAGCTTTTGCAAAAAGAGAAAAATCGTTTTTTGTGGCATTAGAAAAATAGTAGCGATCTCTAATATCTGTGTTTGGAGCTAAATTAGACCCCCAAATTACTTCTCCAAAATGATCTCCTGTATAATTTGAATAAGAGATTCCCGTAATTAAATTTACTTTTTCAGTTTTGTAATTGGTATTAAAGTTTGCAACATAAAAATCATTATCTAACCAACGTCTTACAATTACATCACTACCTTCTGCAATTAAATTGTTAAAATTTGCTGCAGATTCTTCGGGTTTATATTGCTCGAAAAATCCTGAACCCTTGGTGTAATTTAATCCTAAAGTAGTACTCCATTGTGTATTTAACTGCTGGTTCCAGTGCAATTGATAATGGTTTTGTCCATAATCGTCTACTTCGTTTTCATAGGTATATGGATTTTGTCTTCTGTCTTCGGCTAATTGTGTGGCGTCCAAACCAAACCAAGATTGGTACGTTTTTTCTTTACCACCAAAAGTTATGGCTTTTACAAGTGTATTTTCATCAGAATAACTTCCTTGTAGATAGTATGATTTTAGGTCTGTAAAAGCCCTATCTACATAACCATCAGAATAAATGTCAGACAAACGTCCAGCAATCTCTATATGATCGTTTATTTTACCAGTACTAAACTTTACAGTGTGTTTTCGGGTATTAAAGGAGCCAAAAGAATTAGAAATTTCTCCATATGCTTCTTCAGAAACAGCATCTGTTAAAATGTTTAAACTAGCGCCAAATGCACCTGATCCGTTTGTTGATGTACCCACACCTCTTTGCAATTGCAAGTTTTCTGTAGAAGAAGCAAAATCTCCTAAATTCACCCAAAAAGTTCCATGACTTTCTGCATCATTATAAGGGATACCATTTACAGTTACGTTAATACGTTCTCCATTAGAACCACGAACATTCATGTAGGTATATCCAATACCTGCACCAGCATCTGAAGATGAAATGACAGAAGGTAAGTAATTCAATAATATAGGAATGTCTTGTCCTAAATTACGTTTGGCAATTTCTTTTTTAGATAGGTTAGAAAATGTTACAGGGACATCTGTATTTACCCTTACTGCGTTTACTAATACTTCATCTAATATTGTATTTTCATATTGTAAAGTAAAATTTGCAGTAACACTTTCATTTACAATAACAACATCTTGCGAATAGCTTTTGTAACCTAAATATGTTATTTGAATAGGGTGCTCGCCTTTTGGTAAATTTAATAGGTAAGTACCATCTGTTTTTGTAGTGGTACCTCTCTGTAAATTTTTTGCATAAACAGTTGCATTAGCTAAAGGCTCATTGTTTTGGTCTACTACTTTTCCAGAAAGTTCGTAGGATTGGGCGTTTACAAGTATACTTGTAAACAAGAATAAAAAAATGATAGTTTTTTTCATTTTAAAAAAATTTAAAACGAATAAAAAGAGGTAATTATTCTTGTGGTTTATATTGAATAATTAAAAACGCAAAGTATAACTTTGCTATTGCATTCGCTAAGTAGGTCTATAAGATCTTTTCTTAACGTTCGCTTCCTAAACAGCATTACCTGTTCTAGGTTCAATGGGTATGATCTCAGCCGATTTTCAATAAACAATTAAAAACTAAAATTCACTTTTTTTGTTGTTGTTGATAACAGCACCCCTTTATGAGAACATTGCAAATTTAAGTTAGAATTTTTAATTAAGAAATAAAAGAACCAAAATAATTAATCATGTTTTTTGTTTGCCTAATTTATTTTAGGATTACTTTTTTATTTTCTAAGCTATAAAATCACAATCAATAAAACACTTAGGATTTTAATGAAAGTCTTTACAAGTTTCTAAAAATCTGGTTTTTTACGTAATATTTTCTTTAGAGAGTTTCGTTTATTTTTGTTGGTAGTTTTTAAAATAGAGGCTCTACTCGGTTTAGTAGGTCTTCTTTTTTTAGGCTTAATTAAGTTGGTTTTTAGCAACCGTAAAAATCGCTTTATTGCCAATTCTTTATTCTTATGCTGAGAGCGTGTTTCTTCACAAAATAAAATCAACTGATTTTTCTTCGTTAATTTAGAGGCTAATTTTTCTTTTAATAATTCTTTCTCGTTTGTAGATAGCGCTAATGAGTTTTCTAAGTCAAAAGTCAGCTCTATTTTAGAGCACGTTTTGTTTACATGTTGCCCACCAGCACCAGAACTTCTTATTGCTTTAAATTGTAGTTCTTTAATTAGTGTATTTGTATTCATTTTACTGTTGAGTTATATTAGAAAAAGAGTACAAATTTTCTTTGCTATTAATGATTGTATTTATGGTTTCTACTGCTTTTTTAAATCGGTCTTCCTTATTCCCTTTTAATAAAAGATAGGGTTTGTTGTTTTTTTGCAATGCTTCTTCAAATGCAGTAAACATTTTTAAGCGTTGTTTGGGCCTATCTCTTAAATCGTCTTCCTCCCAAGGAGTATCTATATAGGTTAATAAATACAAATCATAATTATTTATTTTAGCAGCCTCATTTAAATCTTGATCTACAAATCCATAAAATTCTTCAGAATATACTTTAGTTTCTAATAAATCGGTATCACAAATTAAAATTCTATCTGCTTTTTTAGCCAGTTTATTCTCTAGTTTCATTTGCCCTATTGCAATAGGGATTAAATCTTTAGCTTCACAAGTTTTACGATGATTATTCCATTTTTTTTGTAAATATTCACGAGCATATTCAGGAGTCCAAACGGTGTTATAATGTCTTGCTAATTGTTTAGAGAGTGTGGTTTTACCCGTAGATTCTGGGCCAAATAACACAATTTTTACAATGTTAATTGGTTGTTGTAAAAGCTTTTTTTCCATGCGAAATAGCCAAATATGGCAATAAATGTAAATCCTAAATATTGAAAGCTAGTAAAGGTAAATCCTTTATAAAGGTATAAAGGTATAGAAATAATATCTCCAATAATCCAAAAGATCCAATTTTCTATTTTTCGTTTGGCCATTAACCACATACCAACAAAAAATATTGCGGTAGTAATTGTATCTATATAGGCTACCCAAGATGTCCATTTGTTAAACTTTAGATATACTAAATAAACAAAGAGTAATGTTCCAAAGAAAATAAATATTGAGGTTATTTTTTCTTTTTTAGTTGTTGTTGAAATAGATGTAACTTGGGTTTCACCTATTTTATTTGTCCAGATATACCAACCATAAATACTCATTATAAAATAATAGGCATTAATCATCATATCACCCAGAAGTTCCCATTTTAACAATAAGTATACAAAAATTAAGGTGCTAATCATACCCGTTGGGAAAACCCAAATTTTATTCTGTTTAGAAAACCAAACTGATAAAAAACCAAACACTACAGCGGTTATTTCTAAAGAAATATCAAGTATAGAGTAGTTGTTGTATTGTTTAAAAAAGAAGTCAATAATTTCAGACATTATATCTTATTGTTCTAAGTTTTAATTTTTTTTACAAAGCAAAAACGCAGGTAAACCCCTCAAATTCTAAAAAAGAGACTTTATAAGTAGATGATTTAGCATCATAGTTAATTTCTGCAGATGTTGTTCCTTTTTCTAGAAAAAAGTCAGTCACAAAAATATGGTTTAAAAACAATAATTTTTTCTTTCCATAAATTTTATATAGACTCTCTTTTGCTCCCCAAACAACGGTTAATTTTCGAATTAAAGCATCTTGATTTGCAATGGTTTTATATTCTTCAATAGGGGTAAATTTATGTGCTATTTTTAGAATTTTGTCACGTTGTTTTTCAATATCAATTCCTACTGCCTTTTCGGTAGAATAAATAATGGCTGTAAAATGAAAAGAATGTGTTATCGAGATAAATTGGCCTTTAGTTAAATGAGGTTTACCGTATTCATCATATATTAAATCTGAATCTGTTAATTTTACTTCCTTTAGTAAATGTCGGATGCTTAGAAACCCTTTTTGATGTAATTCAGATTTCATTGAATTTAGCCTAGCCTCATTTTTTGAGGTTAATAAAATATTGGATTTTAGTGTTTCTATACTTTCTTCAATCTTCCAAATGAAGACTTTAGTGTTTTTTGAAACTGTTATAGTTTTGTAAAGAGGCATAGGTATTCAAAAATGATGTTGTATCTTTGCAGACGTTTAAATCAGACAATAAATATACATAATATGAGCAAAAATACAGCGTATGTACCATTTAAAGTTAAAGATATTTCTTTAGCGGACTGGGGTAGAAAAGAAATTGAATTAGCAGAGGCAGAAATGCCAGGTTTAATTAGTTTAAGAGAAGAGTATGGAGATTCTCAGCCTTTAAAAGGAGCAAGAATTGCAGGTTGTTTGCATATGACAATTCAGACGGCTGTTCTAATTGAAACTTTACAGGCTTTAGGTGCAGAAGTTACCTGGAGTTCTTGTAATATTTTTTCTACACAAGATCAGGCTGCTGCTGCAATTGCTGCAACAGGAACTGCTGTTTATGCTTGGAAGGGAATGAACGAAGAAGAATTTGACTGGTGTATAGAACAAACTTTATTTTTTGGGGAAGACAAAAAACCATTAAATATGATTTTAGATGATGGTGGAGATTTAACCAATATGGTTTTAGATAGATATCCAGAATTAGCTGCAGGTATTAATGGTTTATCAGAGGAGACCACTACAGGGGTTCATAGACTTTACGAGAGAGTTAAAAACGGAACGTTGCCAATGCCAGCTATTAATATTAATGATTCTGTAACCAAATCTAAGTTTGATAATAAGTACGGTTGTAAAGAATCTGCAGTAGATGCAATTCGTAGAGCAACAGATATTATGTTAGCAGGAAAAAGAGTAGTAGTTTGTGGTTATGGAGATGTTGGGAAAGGTACAGCAGCGTCATTTAAAGGTGCAGGTTCTATTGTTACGGTTACAGAAATAGACCCAATTTGTGCATTACAAGCAGCTATGGATGGTTTTGAAGTTAAAAGACTAGAAACTGTTGTTGCCAATGCAGATATCGTAATTACAACAACAGGAAATAAAGGAATTGTTAGAGGTGAGCACTTTGAAGCAATGAAAGATAAAGTTATAGTTTGTAATATTGGACACTTTGATAATGAAATTGATGTTCCTTATTTAAACAACAATAGCGAGAAAGTAGAAATTAAACCACAGGTTGACAAGTATACTATTAATGGTAAAGATATTATTTTGTTAGCAGAAGGACGTTTAGTAAACTTAGGTTGTGCAACAGGACACCCAAGTTTTGTAATGTCTAACTCATTTACCAACCAAACTTTGGCACAAATAGAACTTTGGAATAATGCAGATGCTTACAAAAATGAAGTGTATATGTTACCAAAACATTTAGATGAAAAAGTTGCCAAATTGCATTTAGAAAAAATAGGTGTAGAACTTACAGAATTGCATAAAGACCAAGCAGAATATATTGGTGTTACTGTAGAAGGGCCATATAAGCCAGAGCATTATAGGTATTAATTAGTCTCTTGCAAGACAAAATTAAAAAACCCTTTGCAATCACTTGCAAAGGGTTTTTTAATAATAACCGAAATTATTTTTCCATGCTAAGATGTAAAATTAATAAATTATTAAAGCTTAATTAGCTATTTATTTTTTAGTATTTTGCGTATTTATAAGTAAAATATTTCGTGCAAATTTCAAAAAAAATAGGATTATTATTAGGTCCTACGCTTTTTTCTATCATTCAGTTTTTGCCAATCAGTTTAGTTTCTGAAAAAGGGGATGCAGTTATTGCAGTTGCTGTTTGGATGGTAATTTGGTGGATTACAGAAACTGTAAACATTGCAGTAACAGCATTGTTACCTTTAATTTTATTTCCATTGCTCAGAGTGATGCCAATTGAAGATGTTGGCGCTAATTACGGAAGTCCTATTATCTTTTTATTCTTTGGAGGTTTTATACTAGCATTAGCTTTAGAAAAAGTGAATTTACATAGAAGAATTGCTTTAACTATTGTGAAATTGACAGGCACAACTCCAGAAAAAGTAGTCTTGGGTTTTATGTTAGCGACTGCTTTTATGAGTATGTGGATTAGCAATACAGCATCTACAGTTGTGATGTTACCAATTGCAATTTCAGTAATTAAACTATTAATGGATGATAAAGATGGTTTTACAAAAGGAGATAAAAATTTTGCCTTAAGTATCATGTTAGGTGTAGCTTTTGCTGCAAATGCAGGAGGAATTGCCACAGTTATTGGAACACCACCAAATTCCGTTTTAATCGGATTATTAGAAAATCAATATAATATTCAAATATCATTTTTAACCTGGATGAGTTTTGGTCTTCCTTTTTCAATTTTAATGATAACATTTGTGTATTTCGTTTTGGTAAAATGGATGTTTCCTTGCAAAGGCATTGTATTTACATCGTCCACAAATTTAATTGATCAAGAATTGGAAAAATTGGGTAAAATTTCATTCGAAGAAAAAAGAGTGCTCACTATTTTTGCGATTACTGTTTTTTTGTGGATTACTAGGACCTTAATAAACGGTGTTTTTCCAGGATTAAAATTATCTGATACCATTATAAGTTTACTAGGTGCAGTTGCTTTATTTGCTATTCCTTTACATGTTAAAAAAGGAACGTTTGTATTAGAATGGAGCGATACTAGTAAATTAGCTTGGGGGATTTTGATACTGTTTGGTGGGGGTTTGGCACTTGCTAAAGGAATGGCTTCTTCTGGTTTGGTAGGTTTGGTTACAGAAAGTATTGCTCAGGGAAATTTGCCTGTTTTACTTACTGTTTCTTTATTAATTGTACTAATGTTATTTATGACAGAATTGATGAGCAACGTAGCTTTAGTTGCAGTTTTAGGACCTGTTGTTGCAGGAATTGCAATTGGGTTAAATATCCCAATTTTAAATCTCTTAATTCCTGTAACTATGGCAAGTAGTTGTGCGTTTATGTTGCCTATGGCAACACCACCAAATGCTATTGTTTTTGCAAGCGGTTATGTAAAAGTAAATCAAATGGTACGCGCAGGAATAGTGTTGAACTTAATTGCAGTAGCCTTGTTAATTTTGTATTATAAGTTTATAATTCCATTCTTTTTTTAATTTCAATGAACTCTACTTTTTAAATTTGTTAATTAATTTTCTTAAAATTAACAGTTCGATATTTGATTTTAGAGTAATTTTAAAGAGTGAAATCAGGTAAAGCAAACTTAGTAGAAAAATCAAAAAAAAGTTATAGAGTTGCACGTCCAAAACAGACGGGTTTCTCTAGCCCTGCAACACATTATACAGAACCAAGAATAGATTTAAATTCAGAGCTCATTAATAATCCTTCAGCAACATTTTACGTAAGAGTTATTGATAATAGTTTTAGCGATTTTAATATATTAGAAAATGATGTTCTTATTATTGATAAATCAATTACTCCTAATCCTAATCAGCTTGCAGTAGTTATTAAAGAAGGGGCTTTTCAAATCGAAAGAATACAAGAAAACATGGTTCAAGAGTTACAACTTTGGGGAGTTATTACTTACATTATAAAATCTACTCTATGATTGCTTTAGTAGATTGCAATAGTTTTTATGCGTCTTGTGAACAAGTGTTTAGACCAGAATTACAAGGAAAACCTGTAGTAGTTTTAAGTAATAATGATGGTTGTATTATTGCAGCCAATAAAGAAGCAAAAGCACTAACCCATATACCAATGTTTCAACCAGTTTTTAAAATAAAAGAAGTTTTAAAAGCGAATAACGTTACTTGTTTTTCTTCTAATTACACGTTATATGCAGATATGTCTCAGCGAGTAATGGACACTTTAAGAGAATTTTCGCCCATCGTAGAAGAGTATAGTATAGATGAAAGTTTTGTAGACTTATCTCATTTTGAGTTATCAGAATTAGAGGAAGTTGCTTGTAAAATAAAAGAAGCTGTGTATAAAAACACAGGAATTCCTGTAGGAGTTGGGGTGGCAAAGACTAAATCGCTCTCTAAAATGGCCAATAAGTTTGCAAAAAAAATAACAAAAAATAATGGTGTTTATGTGGTTGATACTGATGATAAAAGAAGATATCTCTTAAAGATTAATAAGGTTAAAGATATTTGGGGTATTGGAAAAAAACACACCGTTCGTATAGAAAAAACAGGGGCAAAAACAGCTTTAGACTTTGCAGAAATCAATTTATCTTGGGTTCGTAAAGAGCTAACTGTAGTTGGAGAACGTTTATGGAGAGAGCTTAATAATTTTCCTTGTCACGACTTAGAGGTAGAAATTGCTACTAAAAAAGGGATAGGCACAGCCAAATCATTTGGATATAAACTTACAGAATATGGTTTAATAGAAGAAGCCACTAGTTATTATGTTTCTGAAGTAGCAGATTTGTTACGTCAGCAAAAGTCTGCAGCCAGTTATTTAGAAGTTTTTTTACAAACCAATAGTTTTAGTAATACAGATAATCAATATTATAAAAAAATAATTATTACACTACAGACACCTACAAATAGTACCATTAAGCTAACTCAAGAAGCTATAAAAGGATTAAAAAAAATATTTAAATCAGGATTTCGATATAAAAAAGTTGGAGTACACTTATTTGGCTTAGTCCCCGAAAATCAGATTCAGACGAATCTCTTCTATCAAGAACAGAAAAGTGAGCACAAGGCTTTAACAAACGTGATAGACGAACTAAATGGGAGGTTCGGTAAAAATAAAGTAAAGTTAGCTTCAGTAGGAAATCGAGAAAAAGAATGGGCGTTAATTAAAGATCATAGAAGCCCAAGATATACAACACAATGGTCTGAATTACTTACAATTGGTAAAGTATAACTTTTTAATTGTATGTAATTAATTGATAACCGTTTGATTCTCTTTCATATTGCAAAGTATAAAATAAACGCTATATTTGGTAAACCAAATTGGTAAACCAATCAAACTTATTTATGAAAAGATTATTTAAAACTTTTATTTTATTTTTAATTTTAACTTCTTGTAACGATGAAAAACAAAGCATATTTATAAGTTCTGATGCAGAGTTGGTGGAAATGCTCAGAAGTGCTAAAAAGGGAGATAACTTTATTCTTAAAAACGGAACTTATAAAGATGTAAACATACAATTTGTAGGAGAAGGTACAGCAAATGAACCTATAACTTTAAGTGCAGAAACTGCAGGAAAAGTGTTTATAGAAGGTGAATCTAGCTTAGAATTAAGTGGTAATTATTTACAAGTTAGTGGTTTGTTTTTTAGAAATGGACACTCGCCTAAGAAGAATGTAATCGCTTTTAGAACAAGTCCTAAAGATGTTGCAAATCATAGTTCGGTTACCAATTGTGTAATTTTAGATTTTAATAATTTAGAAAGAGATCAAGACAATCTTTGGGTACAGTTTTATGGTAAACACAATGAATTAAGCAATTGTTATTTAGCAGGTAAAACTAATGGAGGGCCAACGGTTAGAGTAGATTTAAAGGGTAATCAAAGCATTAGAAATTATCATAAAATTGTAAATAATCATTTTGGACCAAGACCCAGAAAAGGTGGTGCTAGAGGAGAAACTATTCAATTAGGAAGCAGTTTTACATCCATGTCTCCTAGTAATACAACCATAGCAAATAATTTATTTGAAGAATGTAATGGAGAAGTAGAAATTATATCTAGTAAAACCAATTTCAATATTATTAAAAATAATGTATTCTACAAGAGTGAAGGTTCTGTAGTTACAAGACATGGAAACTATGTTTCTGTAGATGGTAATTATTTTATTGGTGATGGAGAAAACGAGAATTATGGAGGAATTCGAATTATAAACACAGGTCATTGGGTAACCAACAACCTTTTTTATAAAATTAAAGGAAAAAACTTTAGAAGTCCAATTGCAATTATGAACGGAATTCCAAAATCTCCATTAAACAGATACAATCAAGTAACAGATGTAGTTGTTGCTTATAATACTTTTGTAGATTCAGATTCGCCTTTTCAGTTTGGTGTAGGTACAAATATTGCACAAGCAGCTGTATTGCCAAAATCTGAAATTAGATCTGCAAGACCTTTAAGAACAGAGGTTGTAAATAATGTAATTTATAATGCAGAAGGTGATGCTAAACCTATTGTAGAGCATGACAAAGCAGATGGTGTTACTTTTAAAAGTAACGTAATTGATAATAATGGAGTAGCCATTAAAAATGACAAAGGCCTAATTGTTAAAGACTTACCGTTAACAGATATTGGTAGTAATTTAGTTGTACCTGTAAGTGGTTTTAATGATGTAGAGCCTTATAGTGGTTTCGATTTTGAGGTAATTACACACGATTTATTAGGAAATCCTAGAGAAAACAACAATCAAATTGGTGCTATTTTAAGTAATGAAAACATCGAATTAAATTTATTAGACAAATCTAAATATGGAGCTTCATGGTTCTCAAATGAAGTTAAAGAAAAAGAAGTAACTACACATACAGTATCAAATGCATCTGAGTTAGAAGAAAAATTAAAAGCTGCTGCAAGTGGTGATATTATCAATTTAAACTCAGGGGAATATGTAATTTCATCATCTTTAACTATTGATAAAACAATTACTGTTCAATCTTCAGGAGATGCTCAAATAATATATAATGGTGCTGCAAATACACCATTATATCAATTACTGCCTTATGGAAAATTGCTGATTAAAAACATCAATTTAAAAGGAGCTAATACACAACAAGCTTTTGCTACATTAAAAGAAAACATGTCTAACCATTTTGGCTTAGAAGTTCACGATGTTAAAATCAGTAATTTCAATTATGCTTTAAAAGTCTATAAACAATCATTTGCAGAAGAAATTACATTTAAAAATACATCAATCATAAACTGTGAAAACGGATTAGAATTATCCGAAGAAACCAATGATAGAGGAGATTATAATACAGAATATTTAACGGTTGATGGTTGTACATTTAATACTATAAAACAAAATGTAATCGATTATTATAGAGGTGGTTATGATGAATCTACAATTGGAGGTAATTTAGTAGTAACCAACTCAACATTTACCAATTGTGGGGTTTCAGAAAAAAATAGAATTTTATTAAACACAAGAGGTATCATTAATGTTTCTTTAAAAGACAATGTATTTAAGAATAATAAGGTAAAATTGATTGCTTTATTGTGGGGGGCAAAAAACAATTCACACTCAAACAATACAATTTCTAACTCTGGAATCATTAAAACAGAAGAGAATTTGAAACAAACTTTAATGTATTAATTAATCAACTTAAAAACATGAAAAGATTAATCATACTCTCACTTAGTGTTATTGTATTTATAGCTTGTAAGCAAAATTTAGCAAAAGAAGAAGCGCAAGATTTGGTTAAGACAGCTACTATTAAATACCCAAGTGATGTAATTCTGTTTATGGATAAATGGAAAATTCTTTTAGGGGATGGCACTCGTTCAGATCGTTTGGTCAAATTTCAAAAAGACAATTTCTTTTATGTAAAAACAGATGCTGTTGCAGATTGGGTCGTATACAAAACTCCAAATTCAGGGGTCACTTCTAGAACATCAAGCAATACAAGAACAGAGTTAGGAGAGAAAAAACATTGGATTCCAGAAGAAGGAGGTAAATTAACAGGAACATTAAAGGTACAGCATGTTTCGACAACTGGTCATGCAAATGCAGCCTCATCATTTTCTGTAGTTGTAGGTCAAATTCATAGTGATGAAGGTCATGAAAACGAGCCTTTAAAAATTTACTACAAAAAGTTTCCAAATCATGAAAAAGGTTCTGTTTTTTGGAATTACGAAATAAATACAGAAGGCGATAATATTGGCAGATTTGACTACTCAACTGCTGTTTGGGGTCATGATTTTGCTGTAATTGGTAAAACTCCTACAGACTTTCCTGCTGAACCTGAAGATGGTATTAAGTTGGGTGAGGAATTTAGTTACGAGGTAAATGTTTATGAGGGCATTATGTATTTAACCTTTAAAAGCGAAAAGCATGAAACAGTAACTTTTACAAAAAGTTTAATTGAATCAGAATTTTCAACTAGAGCAGCTATTCCTGATCAGGTAAAAAGAGTCTATGCAAATAGAGAAAAAGGGGGTGGAGTTGAGCGTGAAATAGCGTATGCAGGTGAAATTAATTACTTTAAGCAAGGTGCATACAACCAAGCAAATGCCAAAAGCACCAAATCTGAAGTTTATGGTGGGGATATTGAAAAACAATATGCAAATGGCAGCTATGCAGAAGTTTGGTTTAGAGAAGCAACTGTAGGCCCAAGCACCAAGCCTTTAAACAAGTAAAGTGAATAAGATATACTATATTATGGGTGTTTCTGGTTCAGGAAAAAGCACCATAGGTAAACTGCTTTCAAAAGAATTAAAAATTCCTTTTTTTGATGGTGATGATTTTCATTCAGTTCAGAACATTCAAAAAATGTCTGAAGGAATACCTTTAACTGATGATGATAGACAAAGTTGGTTACAAACACTTAATGATTTGGCTGTTGAGCAATCAACAAAAAATAGCTGTGTTATCGTATGTTCTGCCTTAAAACAAAAGTATAGAGATATCTTAAATACAAACCTAAAAAGTAAAACAGCTTGGATTCATTTGGTAGGTTCTTTTGATTTAATTCAAAAGAGAGTGCAAAGAAGAGCAGGTCATTTTATGCCAATTGCTTTGTTGCAATCTCAGTTTGATATTTTAGAAAAAGATGCCAATGCAATTGAGGTTTCAGTGGATTTATCACCCCAAAAAATTATAGACATTATAAAAAATCAACATCATGAGTAAGTCTGATTTTGGACTTTTTGGTTTAGGAGTTATGGGCAAAAGCCTAAGTAGAAACTTAGCTCAAAAAGGGTTTAAAATTTCTTTATTTAATAGGCATGTACCAGATGTAGAAGTAGATGTTGCCAAGCATTTTAAAGAAGCACATCCTGAACTTGAAACAGCAGAGGCTTTCGATGATATTGAAGCATTTGTAGCTTCTTTAGCATCACCAAAAAAAATTATGTTAATGGTAAATGCTGGTAAAACTATAGATATTGTTATAGCTAGTTTGCTGCCTTTTTTATCAGAAAATGATATTATAATTGATGGAGGAAACTCCAACTACAAAAAAACAAAAGAGCGTTTTACCTATTTACAAACTAAAGGAATTGAGTTTATAGGCACTGGAGTTTCAGGTGGTGAAGAAGGCGCATTAAAAGGACCTTCAATAATGCCAAGTGGAAGTAAGGAAGCTTATAATAATGTAGCTAATTATTTAGAAACGATAGCTGCTAAAGACAAAAACAATTTACCTTGTTGTACTTATGTTGGTCCAGAAGGAAGTGGACAGTTTATAAAAATGGTACATAATGGAATTGAATATGTAGAAATGCAATTATTGGCAGAAGTTGCTACAATTTTAAAACATAAGGGTAAACATCCAGAAGAAATTGCAAATATTTTAGACAGTTTTAAAAGTACTGATGATAGTTATTTGTTAGAAATTACATCCAATATTTTTAGAAAAAAAGAAGGCGATTCTTGGTTGGTAGAAAAAATATTAGACAAGGCAGGTAACAAAGGTACAGGTAATTGGGCTACAATTGCATCAGCAGAATTGGGTGTGCCAAATACTTTAATTGCATCAGCTTTATTTGCTAGATATATTTCATTTTATAAAGATGAGAGAGTTCAACTTTACAATCAATTCACTAAAAAATCGGTTTCTAGATTAAATGTAGACGATAAAGATTTGCTTAACGCCTATCAATTTGCAAGAACTATAAATCATTATCAAGGTTTTAAATTGATACATGAGGCATCAGAAAAATTAAATTGGAATCTTAATTTAAGTGAAATAGCAAGAATTTGGACAAATGGCTGCATTATTAGATCATCTCTTATGGAAGATTTAGTTGCTGTTTTTAAAGAAACAAATTATGTTTTAACGAGTGCTACTATCGCCAACAATATTATTGGGTGTAAACCAGCTATAAAAAGAGTGGTTTCAGATTGTGTTTTAAGTGATGTTCCAACTCCTGCCTTAAGTGAGGCTCTTCAGTTTTTTAATGGGATAACTACACAAAACTCATCAGCAAATATTATACAAGCACAAAGAGATTACTTTGGTGCACATACTTACCAAAGAATAGATGATGCTTCAGGGAAGTTTCATCACACAAACTGGGTTTTATAAATTTTAAATAACAAAACCAATGTCTACAGCTAACAAAAAAAAATCACTACTAAAAAGAATTATTGCAATAGTCTTGGGTTTTGGTCCTGGTATTTTTGCTATTGGTTATACTATAGGTACAGGTAGTGTAACTTCTATGATTGTTGCTGGCAGTAAATTTAACATGCAACTATTATGGGTATTGTTTTTAAGTTGTTTGTTTTCTGGAGTTTTAATGTTTGCCTATGGTAATTTTGCTTTAATTACAGGAGAAACAGCACTTTATGGGTTTAAAAAACATTTAAAATTTGGTAAACCTTTAGCCATTGCAATAATTATAGGAATTACCTTTGGGCAATGGAATTCACTAATGGGTATTTTAGGAATTTCAGCCAATATTATTTTTGAAATTATATCACTTAATTTTCCAGATATTGTTCCTTATAAATACGAAACAGTTTTAGCAACTGCTATTGTTGTCATTGTTATTTTCTATTTGCTAATGCTTGTTGGTAAATATACTTTCTTCGAAAAAATATTAGTGATTTTTGTAAGCTTAATGGGCTTATCATTCATCTTATCTTTATTTATGGTACAACCTTTAACAGCAGACGTTATTAAGGGTTTTGTACCAACAATTCCTGATGTGCCAGGAGGTAAAATGTTAGTAGCTGCGTTTGTTGGTACAACAATGGCTGCAGCCACTTTTTTATCTAGACCTTTATTTGTCAAAGGTAAAGGCTGGACAATTAAGAACCTAAATCAACAAAAGAAAGATTCTATTACTGCAGCCGTTTTAATTTTTATAATTAGTGGTACAATAATGGCAGTTGCTGCAGGTGCTTTATTTTATGAAGGCAAAGAAGTTACGCACGTTTTAGATATGGCAAATACTTTAGAGCCTGTTGCAGGTAAATGGGCTGTAACTATTTTCTTTTTTGGAGCACTAAGTGCAGGTTTATCTTCTATTTTTCCTTGCTTGTTAATTGCACCTTTACTAATTGCAGATTATCAATCTGGTATTTTAGATACCAGTTCAAAACAATTTAGAATCGTTACAGCTATTGCATGTTTGGTAGCTTTAATTGGGCCAGGTTTTGGTGCAAATCCTATAGAAGTTCAAATATTATCTCAAGTATTTAATGTGTTTGTTCTGCCTTTGGTAATTTTAGGAATCATCATTTTGTTAAGTAATAAAAAAGTGATGAGAACCTACAAAACCAATATTGGTGTTTACATTAGTATGTTTGCAGCTTTATTCTTTTCGTTAGTAATTTCTTACAATGGAATTCTAGCCTTACTCGATTATTTTTAATGATAAAACTCAAATTATGAATGTATACAAAAAACCTTCCTTAAAACTGATTGCAATATTTTTAGTCACTTTTTCTGTAGCTGTGGGTTGCAAAAAATCAGATGAAAAAAAAGAGGAAACAAAAAAAAAAGATACAGTTTATGCAAGTGATGTAATTCCGTTTTTTGACCATTGGAAACTTATTTTAGGCGATGGTACAAATGTTGGAGTACCAATAAATTTTGAAAACAAAGATTATTTCTACACAGAGAATGATGGCGAAAATAATTGGGTAGTTTTTAAAGCACCAAATGGTGGTAATACGCATGGAACATCCAACAATACTAGAACAGAATTAGCACAATTAAAAAAATGGTATCCAAAAACGGCGAACGAAAAAATGACAGCCACTTTAAAGGTAATGAATGTTTCTGCTACTGGAGATGAAACAGTTGCAGCAACACATTCTGTGGTTGTAGGTCAAATTCATAGTGCAGATAAACATGAAAATGAACCTTTAAAAATTTTCTATAAAATTTATCCAGGCCATAAAAAAGGCTCTGTTTTTTGGCATTATGAAATTAACACAAAAGGTGATGATAATTCTGGTAGATGGGATTTTTCTACAGCAGTTTGGGGTTATGATTTTTCAGTGGTGGGCCCATCAGCAAATGAAGTTCCAAATGAACCAAAAGACGGAATTGCACTCGGAGAAGAATTCACCTATGAAGTAGAAGTGAAAAACGGAATAATGTCTTTAACTTTTAAAAGTAAAGGGCATGAAACCAAAACTTTTACAAAAAACTTAATTGAATCAGAATACGCTACAAAAGCAGACATTCCACAACAAACGCAAGAACTATTTTTTCCTATAGGTCAAGATGGTGTAGAGCGTAAAAATTCATATGAAGGAGAAGGATGTTTTTTTAAACTAGGTGCTTATAATCAAACCAATGGGAAATCGCCAGAAGTAAATAGAAATTGGTGTTCAGGAGCAGAAACTTTTAATGGTGATGTAAAAAAACAATATGAAACTGGAAATTATGTAGAGGTTTGGTTTAAATCTGGTAGTTTAAAAATAAGTGATAAGGTAGTTTCTAATGAAGGCTATTTTTCTAAAAATGATAAAGTAAAATAAACTTAAACAACACATGAATACAAAATTAAAAGGCAAAAATGTATTGATTACAGCAGGTGCACAAGGTATTGGAGAAGCAATTACAAAACATTTTATAGCGCAAGGAGCTAATGTTGCCATCCACTATTTCTCTAGTGCAGATACAGCCAATGAATTGGTGCAATTAGCAAAAAGCAAAAAGGTAAAAGCTGTTGCTATTAAAGGTGATTTAACAAAAGATGCGGATGCAAATAATGCCGTAAAAGAAACCATTACTGCTCTGGGTGGGTTAGATATTTTAATAAACAATGCTGGCTCATTGGTAGCAAGAAATTTATTAGAAGATATGCAAACCGATTTTTGGCATAAGGTGATGGATATTAATCTAACATCTATGATGTTGGTTACAAGAGCAGCAGAGCCCTTTTTGTCTAAAAATGAAAATAGTAGTATTGTAAATTTGGCTTCTTTAGCAGGAAGAAAAGGTGGGCATCCAGGTTCATTAGCGTATGCAACTAGTAAAGGTGCTATTTTAACATTTACAAGAGCTTTGGCTACTGAATTTGGATCAAAAGGGATTAGAGTAAATGCTGTTGCACCAGGATTAATCTTAGGCACACTATTTCATGATACTCATACTACTAAGGAATCTGCAGCAAAAACTATATCAGGAATTCCTATTGAAAGAGCAGGAAATCCAGATGATGTTGCAAGAGCTGTATTGTATTTAGCTTCAGAATTTGATGGTTTTATTACAGGGGCTACTTTAGACATTAATGGAGGTGTTTATAATATGTAGAGAGTATATTGTTTTAATTTAGTATTAATCAGTTTTTTAAACTAAATTAAAGTGAAATTTTATTTGTATTTTTGAAAACCAGTTTGGTAAACCAATTTGGTGAACCAATAAGTAATAGCGCTTCAATATTAAAAAATGGGAAGGTTCTTTAATGTAATAATAATAAAATTTTAAAATGCAAAAAATTGCAAGACTTTTACTACTTTCAATACTTATATATTCGTGTTCTAATGATAACAAAGTACTAGTAGAAGATTCAGAAGGGAATCATCCAAATCTAATATTAACAAAATCAGCGGTTTCAGAAATCAAGACACAATTAGGTGCTATTCCTATTTTTGATGAAACTCTTGCTTTGGCAAAAGAAGAAGTTGATGAAGCAATAGAAAAAGGAATAGCTGTACCAATGCCTAAAGATATGGCTGGTGGGTACACACATACACAACATAAATTAAACTATGCTCACATGCAAAAAGCTGGTGTATTATTTCAACTTCTAGGAGATAAAAAATATGCTGTATTTGTTAGAGATATGCTCCTAGAGTACGCAAAAATTTTTCCAACTTTTGATACACATCCAGAACCTAGAAGTTATGCAACAGGTAAATTTTTCTGGCAATGTTTAAATGATTCTAATTGGTTGGTATATACAAGTCAAGCTTATGATTGTATTTATGATTGGTTACCAAAAGATCAAACAGCGTATTTAAACAAAAACCTGTTTAGACCTTATGCAGATTTTCTATCTGTTAAAAATCCAAAGTATTTCAACAGAGTGCATAACCATTCAACTTGGGGTAATGTAGCAGTTGGTATGATTGGTTTAGTAATGGATGACGAAGAGCTTATCAATAGATCTTTATATGGTTTAGAAAAAGGAAATGTAGACTTGAACGAAAAAGATAATGATGGAGGCTTTATTTATGATAAAGAAGGTAAAGCAGGCTTTTTAGCCAATGTAGATTCGCCATTTTCACCTGACGGATTTTACACAGAAGGTCCCTATTATCAAAGATATGCGATGTATCCTTTTTTAATTTTTGCAGAAGCACTACAAAACAAAAAACCAGATTTAAAAATATTCGATTATAAAGAAGGTGTTTTAATAAAAGCAGTAGATGCTTTATTAAATCTTACAGATGCAGATGGCGAATTTTTTCCCTTAAATGATGGGCAAAAAGGAATGTCTTATTACACATCATCTTTAGTATCTGCAGTAGACATTGCGTACTATTATGGTAATCAAGACACAAGATTATTGTCTGTGGCTAAAAAGCAAGGTACTGTACAATTAGATGCTACAGGTTTAAAGGTGGCACAAGATTTAAAAGCGGGTAAAGAAGCACCTTTTGTAAAACAATCTATGATGTTATCAGATGGTTCTAAAGGAGATGAAGGAGGTATAGGTATTTTACGTTATAACAGTCAAGATGATACAATGGCTTTGGTTTATAAATATGCTGCCCAAGGTTTAAGTCATGGTCATTATGATAAATTATCTTTCTCTTTGTATGAAAATGGAGATGAGGTTTTACAAGACTATGGTTTATCGCGCTTTGTAAATGTTGAGCAGAAAAATGGTGGCGGTTATTTAAAAGAAAATAAAACGTATGCCAAACACACAATTGCACATAATACAGTTGTTCAAAATGGTGTTTCTCATTACAAATATGATTTTGAAACCGGGAGTAAAAATCATCCAGAGCAATTTGTTTTTGACGCCTCTGATGTTAACTTTCAAATTGCAAGCGCAAAAGAAAGTAATGCATATCCAGGTACAGAAATGCATAGAACTTTAATTATGATTAAAGATGATGCATTAGGGAAACCTTTTATAGTTGATGTTTTTAATCTGCAATCAAATTCAAAAAATCAGTACGATTTACCATTTCATTATTTTGGACAAATTATAGCCACAAGCTTTGATTATTCTGTGCCAAAATCGTTAACCACGTTAGGAGATAAGTATGGTTACAATCATATTTGGAATGAAGGTAGTGGAATTGCAAATGCAGAAAGTATTCAATTTACTTGGTTAAATAATAGAAGGTTTTACACCTTAACTTCTGCCACAAGTAAAAGCGATGAAATCATTTTTGCAAGAGTGGGTGCTAATGATCCTAAATTTAACTTAAGAAAAGATCCTTCTGTTATCATCAGAAGAAATAATACACAAAACACAACATTTGCTTCTATTATAGAATCTCATGGAACGTACAATCCAGTAAAAGAAGTGGCTGCAAATGCATATAGTAGTTTTTCAAAAATAGAAGTAATTTCTAGTGATGAAGATTACACAGCCATAAAATTGTTATTTAAAAAGGAAGAGGAGAAACTTTTAATTTTAGCCAATAAAGATAGCAACCCAAATACAGAACATAATTTTAAACTAAAAGATAAAACCGTAAACTGGAAAGGCGTTTACTATTATAAATAATTAAACAATAATAAAATGAAAAGATTTAGTGACAAGTATATCATAGCCAATAAATTAGAATGGGAAGAACTTGGTGGAGGTGTATCAAGAAAATTTTTAGGCTATGACAATCAAATAATGATGGTTAGTGTAAAGTTTGAAAAAGGAGCTTTAGGTGCTCCTCATCAACACTTTCATACTCAAGCAACCTATTGTGTGTCAGGTAAGTTCGAATTTGAAATTGATGGTGTTAAGCAAATTGTAGAGGCAGGCGATGGTGTTTATATAGAGCCAAATTTATTACACAGTGCAATCTGTTTAGAAGAGGGGCAATTGATAGACACATTTAGCCCAGTTAGAGAAGACTTTCTAACAGGAGATGGCCCATCTTATTTTGGAGATAAAAAAGAATAAAAAGCAATAATCCCTTTTTTTAAATAATAGGGAATAATGCTAATTTTAGCAACATTTTAAAGAAATGAGTTGTCAATTAATAAAAAATATGTACATTTGGTAAACCAGTTTGGTAAACCAATTTAATTAATTTGTTTTATCAGTATTCTTACAGTAGTTAAATAACTTAAAATGAAGATAAAAGGATTGCGTTGGTGGATAATAACACTAATATTCATAGCAACAATAATAAATTACATAGATAGAACTGCTTTTGCACTGCTTTGGCCAGAGATGGGTAAAGATTTAGGCATGGATAAAGCAGATTATGCTATTATGCTTAATGTTTTTATGGCATGCTATGCTATTGGTAAATTTGCTTCTGGAAAATTGTATGACAAAATAGGAACTAGACTAGGATTTACAGTGTCTATAATTATTTGGTCTTTAGCATCGGCTTTTCATGCTTTTGCACGTGGTATCATTTCCTTATCTATTTTTAGAGGTTTACTTGGTGTTGGAGAAGCAGGTAATTGGCCTGGAGCTGTAAAAAGTAATGGAGAGTGGTTTCCTATTAAGGAGCGCGCAACAGCACAAGGTATATTTAATGCAGGAGCTTCTATAGGTAATGTAATTGCACCTTTTGTTATTGTGTTTTTATATTCTAGTTTTGGTTGGGAAACTACCTATATAATTTTAGGTGTTGTGGGTATGTTATGGGTAATACCGTGGTTGTTTTTAAATAAATCTACACCAGAAAAACACCCTTGGGTTACACAAGAGGAAAGAGATTTAATTATTTCAGACAAAATTGATAAGAAAAGCACTGCAGATAAAAAAGGAAAAAGTTTATCAGTACTAAAAATTCTTAGTTTTAAACAGCCCTGGGGTTTATTACTTTGTCGCTTTTTTATAGAACCAATTTGGTGGTTCTTTGCAGGATGGATGCCTATTTATTTAAATGATAAATTTAATTTAAGCATTGAGCAAATTGCAAATACAATGTGGATTTCTTATTTAATGGCTGCTGCTGGTAGTATTTTAGGCGGGGTGTTTACAGGTAAATTGATGAATAGGTTATCTGTAGATATATCACGAAAAATTTCAATAACTACTGGAGGGTTGCTTATATTAATTGCATTTATTTGTATAATAACCTTAGTAAAAGAAGATGATTTTATGTATTTCATTTACTTTTCTGGTGTTGCTTTGTTTGGTTTTCAATTCGCTATTGGTAATATACAAACAATTTCAAGTGATCTACTTAAAGGAACATCAGTAGGAACCTTAGCAGGATTAGCAGGTACAGTTGCAGCAGTGTCACCAATGATAATGAATTGGTTTGTTGGTCAAATAACAACAAACTCTTATGCGCCAGCATTTATCGCGATATGTGTTTCAGTAGTATTAGGAGTATTATCAATTTTTGTATTCATAAGAAAAATAGAACCAATAGAAAAAGTTACAATACAATAATAAAAAAGAATTAAATAATAAAAAATGAGTAAAGTACAAGAAGGATTAGCAATAGTAACTGGAGCCACAGGAGGTATAGGTTTTGCAGTTGCAAAAAGATTAGGAAAAGAAGGGTATACAGTTATTTTAAACGGCATAGATGACGAAGCAGGTGTAGAAAGATTAAAAGAACTTAAAGCTGATGGTATTGAAGCTGAGTATTATGGATTTGATGTAACTGACGAAGATGCAGTAACATCAAATATCACACAAATAGGTGAGAAATACGGTAAGATTGATGTTTTAGTCAATAATGCTGGTGGATTAGGAGGTAGATCTCGTTTTGAAGAAATGACTACAGATTTTTATAGATTTGTAATGGCATTGAATTTAGATTCTACTTTTTTTGCTTCTAGAGCAGCAATTCCTTTTTTAAAGAAAAGTAATAATCCATCTATTATAAATTACACGTCCAATGCTGGTTGGAATGCAGGTGGTCCAGGTGCAGGTATTTATGGGACATCTAAAGCTGCAGTTCATGCAATTACAAGAGCTTTAGCAAAAGATTTAGCAGAATATCAAATTAGAGTAAATGCGGTATCTCCTGGAACAATTGATACAGATTTTCACAAACAAATAAAATCTACAAAACCAGAGGTATTTAAATCTTGGGCAAACAACATTATGTTAGGCAGGTTAGGTCAGCCAGAAGATGTTGCTGGCGTAGTTGCGTTTTTAGCAAGTAAAGATGCAGCTTTCATTACTGCAGAAACTATTCAAGTTGGTGGTGGTCAAGCTTTAGGTATATAATTTATTAAAATTAAATTATTAAAAGCGCTCTTAATTTAAGAGTGCTTTTTTTTGTATTAATTTTTTAAATTTTCAAAAAAAATAAAATAAGTAATTTATGGATTTATGATTTATTTAGTGTTTTTTATGAAAAAGTATAATTATAGTGAATGAAATATTGCTAATCAAAAGTTTCTTTAAGTTAATTACTTTAATAAAAAATTAACATTAAAGTTGCATTATATAAAAAAATTCATATATTTGGAAAACCAATGTGGTTTACCAATTTGGAAAACCAATTTTCGGGTTAAAATATAATATTCTATTGGGTATTGAATTTGAATTAATTGTGATTAGAGGGGTAGTAATCATCTACCCTTTTTTTACAATTTAATTATAAATAAGTATTAACAAGGTCACACAAGTGATGAATTATATATTAAACATTAACACTATTATGAAACTAAAACTGAATTTAACATTACTGTTAGTAATGTTGGTAAGCTTTTGCAATTATGCACAAGAAGCTTACACTCTTAAAGGTAAAGTAACAACTCAAGTAGATAATGAGATTTTACCAGGTGTTTCTATTGTTGTTCAAGGAAGCGCAGTAGGAACAGAAACTGATTTTGATGGTAATTATTCTATCAAAGTTAAAGAAGGTGATGTATTATCATTTTCTTATTTAGGTTATGTAACTAAAAACATAACTATTTCTAACCAAAAAACATTAAATGTAACTTTAGCTGAAGATGCAAGTTCTTTAGATGAGGTTGTGGTAGTTGGTTATGGTAGTAGAAAAAGGTCTCAAATTACCGGTGCTGTCGCTAAGATTGGTGGTGGTGAAGTTGCAGCTGTTCAAGCAGTTCGTGTAGATGACGCTTTAGCAGGAAAATTGGCGGGGGTTTTAATTCAGAATCAAGATGGTTCTCCAGGAGCTGCGCCAAAAATTCAAATTAGAGCTGCATCATCTATTTCAGGAGCTTCAAACCCTTTAATCGTAGTAGATGGATATCCTATTTCTGGAGGTTTAGAAACTGTAAATCCAAACGATATACAAAGTTTAGAGATTTTAAAAGATGCAGCTTCAGCAGCAATTTATGGATCTAGGGGTGCAAATGGAGTTGTCTTAGTAACAACTAAAAAAGGAACTTCTGGTGAAACAACCTTTAATTATAATACTTATGTAAGTACATCTAATAAGTATAGAGAAAATATTTTAATGTCTGGTCCAGAATGGGCTGCACATTCAAGAGCTCAAATTGCAGCAGGTAATTGGACAAGTACAGTAAACTTAGTAGATCCAGCTTTTTTAGAGTATAGATTAAGTGCTTATGAAAATTCACCTGGAGCAATTAGTCCAGAAGATTGGTTGTTTCAATCAGGTTCAACTACCAATCATGACTTTAGTATGAGTGGAGGAAATGAAAATACTAAATACTTTGCATCGGTTGGTTATCAGAATGCAGAAGGTGTAGTTTTAACTCAAGGATTTGAAAGATTGAATGCTCGTTTAAATGTAGATGCAAATCTTGGAGATAAATTAAAAGCAGGAATAAGTTTTAATGGATTTTCTTCAAGAAGAGATATTTTAGGACATGACATGAGAGACTTGTTAAGATCTTATGGTGTTCATTCTGTTTATCATACAGAAGAATCTATTGCTTTTGTACAACAACTAGATCAACAAGCACAAGCTTTAGGATTATCTGCTTTTGACAATGGTTATAGAGGCTCTGGTTACGAAGCAAATAGTATTTATAATTTAGAGCCAGGAATGGCAGCTCAAGATTGGCATTATGGTAGAGCTAACAATGGTATTGGTGGTTCTGGAGATGCTGGTCCTGCTGCGAAGTTAGACAATGTAGAAAGTTGGGAAAAAACATTTTTTGGAAATGTAAATACGTATTTACAGTATAATATATCTGAAGATTTAAATATCAAAACTGTTCTAGGTGGTGATATGAGAGATACGCAAACTTATGCACACAGATTGTTAGGATACGATTCTAGAGCAAGAGATTCTCAAACTTTTATGGATCAAGCAGATCTTAAAGTTACTACAGTTTTAAGTGAATCTACTTTAAATTTTGCGAAAACAATAGGAAAGCATGATATCTCTGCAGTAGTTGGTTTAGAATTCCAAAATACTAGATTTGTTGGTACACGTTTAGATGGTGCAAACGTTCCAGATGAAGCTGTTTTAAACTATAACTTATTCGATCCAGCAAATATTACAGTAACAGAAAGAGATGAAACAAGATCAAGAGAAAGTGTTTTTGGTAGAGTAAACTATTCTTACGATGATCGTTTCTTATTAACTGCTTCTTTAAGAAGAGATGGTGATTCTCGTTTTGGAGCTAATAATAGATATGAAACGTTCCCTGCAGTATCTGTAGGTTGGAATTTACATAAGGAATCTTTCTTACAAGATAGTGAAACTTTAAGCAGATTAAAATTAAGATTTAGTACAGGATCTTTAGGGACAACTTCTTTCTTAGGGTCTTACGATTCTCTAAGTTTGTTAGATCCTTCAAATACTATATTTGGAACAGGATATTTAATACCATCTAACTCTGCAAACCCAGATTTAACATGGCAAACAAATACAGAAACAAACTTTGGTGTAGACTTAGGATTTTTAAATAATAGATTTACAGTTGGTTTAGATTATTATACGTCTGATATCGAAGACATTTTAATTAATCAAGCACAATCAGAAGTGTTAGGAAATCCAACTTCAATTTTAAATGTTGGTGATGTAAGAAGTTCTGGTTTTGAATTTGAATTTTCAGGAAGTCTAATAAGTGATGCGGATTTTTCTTGGAGTACTAGTGCTAACCTATCAACAGTAAATACCGAAATTACAGACCTAGGAGGTTTAGACGAATTGCCACAACAAATATTTGGACAAAGTGGTAGAGGTGCCGTTTTTAGAAACTATGTAGGTGGTGGTATTGGAGAAATGTGGGGACTAGAAACTATCGGAGAAGTTGAAATGGAATACTTAGCAGATGGAAGTAGACATCCAAACAACCAAACTGGTGAATCGTATGTAGTAGATCAAAACGGAGACGGTGTTATCGATAGAACTAGAACTGTGGAAGATGGTGGTGATTTAGTAAAAATTGGTCAAAATACACCAGACTTTTATTGGGGTATGACACATAACTTTAGATATAAGAAGTTTGATCTGTCATTCCAGTTACAAGGATCTCATGGAGCTGAAGTATATAACATAGATCCACTTTATTATGGTTCTCAATGGGGAGGTAGATTAGATTATGCTCGTTTAGATGCTAATGGAGACGGTAAAGCAGATCATAATGGTGAATATTATGAAAGAAACAGAAATCAAACTGATGCAATGATTCAAGATGCTTCTTATGTAGCGTTAAGAAACTTAACTATAGGGTATTCTTTAGACGATTCTATTACTAGTAAAGCTGGTTTAAGTTCTGTTAGACTTTATGGAGCAGCAACAAATTTATTATACATCATGGCAGATAATTATACTTCTTACAATCCAGAGGGTGTAAAAGGAACAGACCCTACAGTTTATGGTGCTCAGGTTGGTGCTAGCCCAGTAGTAAGAAGTTTTACGATAGGTTTAAATGTTAAATTTTAAAAATTATTAAAATGAAAAAAATATATATATTATTAGCTGCGCTTTTTATAGCAACAGCTTGTGATTCAGATTTAGATCAGTCTCCAGCTAATTTAGCAAGTGCAGACTCGTTAACAGATTTTGAAGGAGTATTAAATGCTGCTTATTATTATCAGCTAGGAAGTGTAACGCCTCTAGCTGTGATGGGAGAATTTAGATCAGACAATGCAGTTATGGACGAAGCTCCATATACAGAGTTTGATGTTTTTACAGCAAATTTAACAACCATGGAAGATCAATTCTTTGGGCCACTATATACAGCAATGTATAAGTCTATTTTAAGTGCTAACAATGTAATTGAGAATTCTGTAGATGCTACAGAGATAGCAGAAGCTAAGTTTTTAAGAGCATTGTCTTATTACAAATTAGTTAAATCTTTTGGTGCAGTAACAGTTAACTTAGAAGCATCTCCAAGTTTAACAGATACTTCAATTTTAGCTAGAGTTCCAGCAATGGACGTTTACAATAATGTGGTTATTCCAGATCTAAATGATGCAATTTCTTCATTATCTGCAACTATCTCTAATGGAAGAGCGTCTAAATACGCTGCTCAAGCGCTATTAGGTAAAGTATATGCTGCAATGGGTGATTATGCGAGTGCGGCCTCTAATTTAGGAGCTGTTGTAAATGGAGCTGCAGCTGCTGGTATTAGTTTACAAGCAAACTTCAGTGATGTTTTTGGATTTGATAATGAAGGAAATTCAGAAATTATTTTTGCTACTCAAATCTCTAGCTCTATTGTAGATGAATATGGTTTTGGTTCTGATTTTTGGAACTGGTTTGTAGGAGATGATTCAAAGTCAGATTTTCCTGTTGATTCAGATTTAGTAGCTGCTTTTGATGCAAGTGATGCAACTGGTGCTGCAGACTTAAGAAGAGCTGTTACTTTAAGTGCTGCAGGTACAACAGCAATTAAATTTCCTAAAGATGGTGGAAATGGTGGAGAACATGATTGGATTGAAATTAGATTAGCAGATGTAATTTTATTATATGCAGAAGCGCTAAATGAGACTGGAAATACTTCAGGTGCTATAACACAATTAAATAAAATTAGAAACAGAGCTGGTTTAGCAAACACCACTGCTACTTCACAAGCAGCAGTTAAAACAGCTATTTTAAATGAAAGAAGATTAGAGTTAGCTTTTGAAGGGCATAGATGGGATGATTTAGTAAGAACTAATTCTGTAAATGCAGAAATGGGAACAACAGTAAATAGTAACTATTACTTATTCCCAATTCCAATTTCTGAAATATTAGCAACTGGTGGTGTAATAACACAAAATGCTGGTTACTAGTTTTTATTGTTAAATTTTTTAAATGTAATTAACTGGCTTCATGAAAATGAAGCCAGTTTTTTTATAAAATATGTTTTACAAATAACCTTAAAACAAGTAAATCTGAGTTACAAAAAGCCCATTTAAATCATACTAAATAATATCATTAATTATTATAAGAGATCATCTAGTAAACGATTCATAATAAGTGTTAGAAATCTATCAGATTTTTATAATGAGATTTTTTTACCCCAGCCAACCCTCTCTATCCAAGCTTCTATACTGTATAGCTTCAGCAATATGATCGGGAGTAATATTCTTAGAGTTGGCCAAATCTGAAATTGTTCTAGCTACTTTTAAAATTCGGTCATAAGCTCTTGCAGAAAGGTTTAATTTTTCCATAGCTGTTTTAATTAGCAGTAAACTTTCTTCTGATAATTTACAAAACGCTCGAATTTGTTTTACATTCATTTGAGCATTATAATGTAAATTTTCTAAATCTTTAAATCGTTCAGATTGTAATTCCCTTGCTGCAGTTACTCTTTTTCTAATGTCAATTGATGATTCTCCTTTTCTTTCTTCAGATAATTTTTCGAAAGGGACAGGCGTAACTTCGATATGAATATCAATTCGATCCAATAGAGGGCCAGATATTTTACTAAGATAACGCTGCATTTCTTGAGGAGATGAAGTCATTAGGGAGTTTGGATCATTAAAAAACCCAGAGGGACTAGGGTTCATACTTGCTACTAACATAAAACTACTAGGGTAGGTTACTGTGAACCTTGCCCTAGATATGGTTACTTCTCGATCTTCTAATGGTTGACGCATTACTTCTAAAACAGTACGTTTAAATTCTGGTAATTCATCTAAAAACAACACCCCATTATGAGAAAGTGATATTTCTCCTGGCTGCGGGTATTGCCCACCACCAACTAGAGCAACATCAGAAATGGTGTGATGTGGACTTCTAAAAGGACGTTGAACCATTAAACCATTCTCTTTTGTTTTACCAACTACAGAATGAATTTTGGTAGTTTCTAACGCTTCATGCAATGTCATAGGGGGTAAAATACTAGGTAGCCTTTTAGCCAACATAGTTTTACCAGATCCTGGAGGTCCTATAAGGATAATATTATGGCCTCCTGCAGCTGCTATTTCCATACATCTTTTTATAGATTCTTGTCCTTTAACATCAGAAAAATCAAACTCTGGGAAATCGATATTTTTATAAAACTCTGCTCTTGTATCTACAATTGTAGGCTCAATAGTTTTAGTATCATTAAAATGATTAATAACTTCTAAAATATTGTCTACTCCTAAAACTTCTAAATCATTAACAATAGCTGCTTCTTTAGCGTTTTCTTTTGGGAGTATAAAATATTTGAACCCTTCTTCTCTTGCCTTTATTGCCATTGGCAACACCCCTTTTATGGGTTGTAAACTTCCATCTAGAGACAATTCACCCATCATAATGTAATTGTCAATATTGGGCGATTTAATTTGATTTGAAGCTGCTAAAATACCCATTGCTAGCGTTAAATCATAAGCAGCACCTTCCTTTCTAATATCTGCAGGTGCCATATTTATGATAATTTTTTTACCAGGAAGTTTAAAGCTATTGTTATCTAAAGCTGCAGAAATCCTATAGGAGCTTTCACTTACAGCTTTATCTGGTAAACCTACTAAATGATACCCTATCCCTTTATCTATATTCACTTCTACAGTAATTGTAGTAGCCTCTATACCAAAAACGGCAGAGCCAAAAACTTTAACTAGCATTCTTTTTTCTTTAAATGTAAAGAAAATTATAGCATAAAAAAAATGCAATCAAAAACTTGATTGCATTATTATCTATATAATTCTGAATTTAAGCAGAGTTTCTACTCGCGTTAATATTACCAAATAGAGAACGCATTACCATTTTTTCATAGACTTCAATCTCTGCTTCATTACCTTCAGATTGTTGTAAATCTTGAATTTTCTTTAACGCAAATTGCTGTATCGTTAATAGAGGTAAAACAATGCTCTCTCTCATTGCTATAGAAGCTTTACCTTCAGGGTAATTCTCCATTAATTCTTTATGGCCTGTAAGTTTTAGCAACAATCTTTTTGTTGTTTTATACTCCTCATAAATTAATTTCCAGAATTCACCATAAACAGGATCATCAGCCATATATGCTGTTAAACCAAAGAAAGATTTGGTTAAACTCATCATACTATTTTCTAGTAAAGTTTTAAAGAAGTCTGAAGCATTATAAAAGGCTACAATTTCATCAAAACTTCCTGCATCTTCGTATTTTTTAAGTGCAGTTCCTACACCAAAAAATCCAGGTACATTTTGTTTTAATTGGCTCCAACTACCTACAAAAGGTATGGCCCTTAAAGCAGAAAAGTCTAAAGTATCTGAGTTAGATCTTTTACTTGGTCTACTACCAATATTTGTTTTTGCATAATATTTTAACGTACTCATTTTTTCTAAATACGATAAAAATTGTGGGTGATTTTTGAAATCTACATACGTTTTATAACTTGTAGTAGCCAAGTCATTTATAATTTCTCTATTGGTATCGTTAATTTGGTCTTTCGTAAAAACCTCATTTTTAATACCAGAACTTATTAATTGTTCTAAATTAAATTGTGAAGAATCTAAGGTACCAAAGTTAGAGCTAATGGTTTGACCTTGAATAGTTAATTGTATTTCTTTATCTTCTATAGTAGGGCCTAAAGATGCATAGAATTGATGTGTTTTTCCTCCACCTCTTGCTGGTGGTCCACCTCTACCATCAAAGAAAATAACCTCTATATCAAACTCTCTAGATACTTTGGTAAGTGCTTCTTTTGCTTTAAAAATACCCCAGTTTGCCATTAAATAACCACCATCTTTAGTTCCATCAGAGAAGCCTAACATAATAGTTTGTTTGTCTTTTCTTTTAGCTAAGTGATATCTGTAAGCTTTATTGGAGTAAAGCGTTCTCATTACATCACTTGCGTTTTCTAAATCTTCTACAGTTTCAAAAAGCGGAATTACATCTACTGGTAATTCATTCTCAAAACCACATAAGTTAAGCATAGCAAAGGTTTGCATTACGTTTAATGCAGTTTGGTTGTTACTAATAATGTATCTATTTGCACCACTTTCACCATTTCTTTGTTGTATGGTTTTTAATGCATAAATAGATTCTATCGTTTTTATAGACATTTCATCTGATAACATAGAAGGATCTATATTGCCTTTTACTAGAGCTAAAACGTCTACTTGTTCTTCAGCGGATAATTTTTGATAATTTTTTGGGAACGTAGTATCTCCATTTGCCAACAAATCGTCTACAATTTGAGTAAACGCATTGTGATGCACTCTACTATCTTGTCTTATGTCTAAAGTTGCAAAGTGAAAGCCAAATATTCTTACTTTATTAATTACATCATTAAGTTCATCTATAAATAAAGAACCATGATTCTTAATGACAATTTCTCTAGCATTCTCTAGCTCCTCTAATAGTATTTCTTTAGAGAAATTTACTTTTGTATAACTTCTTACAACATGTTTGTATAAGCGCTTTTCTATTCTAGATAATATTTCTTGAACACCATGAAAGGTAAAGCGCCTTTTTAATCGTCTTACATCTCTATAATAATTTCTTAAAATAGATTGACGCAATCTTTCTGCAACATCTAATGTGATTTGAGTAGTAACAAACGGATTACCATCTCTGTCTCCACCAGGCCAAAACCCTAAATCAATAATTTCATTTTCTATAGGTTTTCCATCATACACATGTTGCTGAATATAGTTATGAATTTTACTCACAGAATGGTAAAAAACATTCTCTAAATACCAAATTAGGCTTACAGCTTCATCATAAGGAGTAGGCTTCGATTTTTTATAAAATGGAGTTTTACCTAATTGGGCTAGTAGTTTTTTTATCAATAATAAGTCATCATTCTGAATGGCTTTATCTAAATCTGTAATGATACCTAAAACAGAACCTGGGTAAAATTGAGTTGGATGTGCTGTTAAAACTACACGAACTTTAAAATCTTCCAAATATTTTTTTAAAGCTTCATCTTTACCACTTAATGTTGCAGATTCTTTAGAGTTTCTAAGGGTTCCAAAACCGTCCATATTATTTACCACAGGGAAAGCAGCATCTTCAATAGCATCAAATAATACAACTTGACGTTCTATGTATTGTATGAATTGAAATAATAAATTTTTCTTATCTTCTTCAGAGGGCGTATCTTGGTACTTTTTAAAGAATTTTTCTACAATCTCTGTAGGATTTTTTCCGTTCTTAAATCCTTTTTCACAGACTTTATGAAAAAGAGGTAATAATACGCCTGTATTGTTAATATTATCAAAAGGTAACGTAATAAAAATACTATTATAGATTTGATACTTAGACAATACATTGTCATTAAATTTAGTAAGTTTTGTTAAGGTAGACATAGGCTGTAATTTACATTGTAAAATTACTAAAAACTTAAAATAAAGATATTAGCTATTTGTGAATAATACCTATATTTACTAAGAATAATGCATAAATAAGTTTCAATAAATATGAAATATGTAAAAACTGATAAAAAAGTGTTCTATTTTTAATTTTTGGAAACTTTGGGTTGTACAGAAAGTGGACTAGGGCATTGCAAGTTCCAATATGTTGGATCATTCTCTAATCGAAACCCTTTTAATAAATATTCATCTCTATACGCTTTAAAATCATCATAAATTAGCGAGGAGGGTGTTTTACCAAAGTTGTTTTTTAACCTTAAAAACTGGTTGACATCTAGGGCCAATAAATCTACATATACAAAGGTAAAGTCTCTTAAATTTAGCTTTTTGTTTAAAGCGTAAAAACTGTTTTTTAGAGGGATTGATGAATACGTATAGATACTTTTAGGTGTTTTTACATTTTGTTGTGAGAAACCAACAACAATAACTAAAAATGTACAAAGAATACTTAAACTAATTTTTTCTAAAAAAGAATTCTCAGTTGAATTATAAATCATAATTATTTATTTTTTAAAATTAGTTACCCCTTTTTTTAACCATGCATAATACGTTTCTTTATCTGTATATTGTTGAGTAGTGTTTAAAACTTCTAACTCTGGACTTAATAATACATAATAAGGTTGAGATGCATTTTTAAAATTTATCGATTGAAATGTAGACCATTTATCGCCAACAGTTTTAATTTTTTTCAATTTACCATTTTCTTTTAAAAAATCAAACTGTTGATTCTTTGGTAACTCTTTTTTATTGTCATCTACGTACAAAGAAATTAAAATATAGTCGTTTTTAAGCATTTCAAAAATATCTAATTCGCTCCACACATTTTCTTCCATTTTTCTGCAATTTACACAAGCCCAACCTGTAAAATCTAATAAAATTGGTTTGTTTACAGCTTTTGCTTTTGCCAAACCTTCATCAAAATTTGTATAGCAATCTAATCCTAAAGGGCAATCTGTTTCTTGTTCGTAAATACTATAAAATTGAGGAGGAGGAAAACCACTAACCAAACTTAAATTCCAAGTTTGATTTTTCAAAACTCCTGGTATTAAATAGATGCTAAATGCAATCACTAAAACCCCAAAAGAGATTCTAGAGAAAGAAAGCTTTTTTATTGGAGTATCATGTGGAAATTTAATTTTAGCGAACAAATACAAGGCTAGTCCTATAGAAATAAGAATCCATATAGCTATAAAAACCTCACGTTTTAATAAATCCCAATGGGCAACTAAATCGGCGTTTGATAAAAACTTAAAGGCTAAGGCTAACTCTAAGAATCCAAGTACAACCTTTGTTGTATTCATCCATCCGCCAGATTTTGGTAGTGCATTTAACCAATTAGGAAACAAAGCAAATAGCGCAAAAGGCAACGCTAATGCTAAACCAAATCCTGTCATACCAGCAGTTAATTGCGTAGCACCACCATCTGCAGTTAATGAACTTGCTAATAAAGAACCCAATATTGGTCCTGTACATGAAAAAGATACAATGGCTAGGGTTAATGCCATAAAAAAGATTCCTAAAACGCCACCAACAGATGATGCAGAATCCATTTTATTACCCCAAGAACTTGGTAATGTTATTTCGTAAAAACCAAAAAAAGAAAATGCAAAAAACACTAAGACACTAAAAAAGAAGACATTTAACCAAACATTGGTAGAAATGGTATTTAAAATTTCTGGGTCTAAATTGTCTAAGAAATGAAATGGTAAACTTAATAAAACATAGATAATTACGATAAAGAATCCATAAAGAACAGCTCTAAAAATTCCTTTTCTTTTGTTATGGGTTTGTTTTGTAAAAAAGGACACTGTTAGTGGAATCATAGGGAAAACACATGGTGTTAATAAAGCCAACAATCCTCCAACAAAACCTAGTAAAAAAATACTAGACAATCCATTTGAAGAGGTTGAACGAACTTCAGCATCACTTTTTAAAAGTTCGTTATTTTTTAAATCTAATTTTAATTTTTGAGTAAGTAATTTGCTTTTTTTATCTACTATATTGTTTTCTGTAATTGTTGCTCCAGATAAAGAAATGATGAAATTCTCATCAATATTTATGCATGCCGTTTCACAAACTTGCCCAAAAAAGTTAATTTTAATTTGGGTTATATCTTTGTTCGTTAACTGAATTCGTTGGGTAATTTTTGCTTTATCTTTAAAAACAACTTCCTCTACTTCCCAAACATCAGAATATTTTTTAAAAGTTTCTTCTTCTTTAGGATTTCCTATTAATTTGTAACCTGTTGCATCTTCTGGAATAGAAATTTCTAAAGGTAAAGAGGCATTTTCAGGATTGTATTGAGAGTACAAATACCATCCTTCATAAAGCTTGATATTAAAAATTATATCATATGCTGTTTCTGAGATTTTATTAACAGAGGTTTCAATTTTTATGGGGTTACTCTCTGTTTGTGCCTTTGTAAAAAAGACTGTTAAAAAGATAAAAAGGGTGATGAATTTCTTCATTATAATTTGGTGATTTTTAAATAACTCTTCGTTGATGTTTTTACCATGAATCTTCGATCTTGTCGATGACCAATGGCCCATATAATAGCATTATCTGCATTGCAAAGCAACCATGTATTTTCTTTATCAATAAGCGAAAACTTTTTATCCTTAAAATACTTGCTTAGCTTCTTTTTTCCTTGTAACCCTAGGGGATAAATATAGTCTCCAATTTGTTTTTTTCTTAAAAAAAGAGGGTATTTTAACAAATCTTTATCAACGTAAATCGTTTCTTTATCGTGTGCTTTTATTTCTTTAACTTCCTGAAAACTTAAATTTAAGGGCTGTGTAATAACTGTTTGTTTTGCTTTTATTGCAATGGTTTCTGTAGTTGGTTTATTTTCTATTTTAGAAAGTAATAAATACTTTCTGTCTTTTAATAAACGATGAGTTTTAGAGAACACCTGTTTACCTGATTGTGCATTTAGTAAATCATAAACATCATGCCATTGTGTAAAATGATACTCTTTTAGCAATTGATATAAATAGGCTTTTGAATTCGCCAATTCTTTAATTTTTTGGATGTCTATTTTTAAATTTTCATTTTCTTTAGAAACAGATGCTTTAGCAATATCAGCTATTTTATCATGTACAATTTCTTCAACTTCTTTTAAATGATTTATAGAATTTGCAAAGGTTGTTAATACGCTAGGATTAATTTCTTTTAGAACAGGAATTATTTTGTGCCTAATTTTATTTCGTACATATTTGGTAGATGCATTACTAGTATCTTCTCTCCAATTAATCTTATGCGTCTCTGCAAAATTCAAAATCTCTGTTCTACTAAAAGGTAAAAGTGTTCTTATAATATTGCCATTAATTGCTGGTATACCAGTAAATCCCTCTAAGCCTGACCCTCTTGTTAAGTTGATTAGAAACGTCTCTAAATTATCATCTGCATGGTGGGCTGTTAAAATATAATCTAAATTATTGCTTGTTAATAATTTTTGAAACCATTGGTATCGTAAGGTTCTTGCTACAATTTGAGTAGAGGTTTTTTGTTTTACCGCTTCTTTAGATGTTTCAAAAGATGTTGTAAAAATTAAATTTCTATTTTTTTCTGCAAAGGTTTTTACAAATTCTTCATCCAAATCACTGTCTTTACCTCTAAGCTTAAAATTGCAATGTGCAAGAGAAATTGTTGCAATTTTAATTGAGTTTAATAAATGAGCCAAAACAATAGAATCCAAGCCACCTGAAACAGCAACCAATAAATTTTTATCCTTTAAAAAAGGAAAATGACTATTGATATGTTCTTTAAATTTTTTTTGCATTCTACTTTTAAAAATACAACTTTTAAAGTTGATGATGTAACCAGTCTAAAACATCTTGTAACATTTCCTTTTTACAAAGGTCATTATGCAATTCATGATACCCTCCTTTATACAATTTAAGTTTAGCATTTTTACTTTTTTTCGCAAAAGCTTCTGTGCCCTTATAATCAATAACACCATCCTCTGTTCCATGAAGCAATAACATTGGAATATTTAATTGTGTTGCATTTTCTATAGCCCACTTTCCTGTTTTCATAAATTTAATCGAGTAATTTGGACTAACCTTAGAATGAATTAAAGGGTCTTCTAGATATTTTTTAATCTCTTGATGATCTCTAGAAATAGCACTTACCTCTAGTTTATTTTTTAATGTTATCGATGGAATAATGTGCTGCATTAATTTACCAAAAGCTAATTTTATCACTGGAGGTTGAAACCCTAATTTTAGAAACGGGCTTGTTGCTATTGCCCCTTTTAGTTTATGTTTTTTTCTTAATACATAATTAATAATTGCATTCCCTCCCATAGAATGGCCGTAAAGAAAAATCGGTTTTTCAGGAAAGATGCGGTTTGCAATATCGATTCCTTTCTCAACACTACTTAAAACAGCTTCAAAGTTTGGATTATGCCCCCTTTTACCACTTGTTTTTCCGTGACCAAAATGATCAAAAGCAACAACTGAAAAGTTATGATTTGTCAATTCTTTTGCTACATGTTGATAACGTCCAGAGTGTTCTCCTAAACCATGAACTAATACAATAACTGCTTTTGTCTCTTTACCTTGCCAGTATTGTCCATAAAAATTAGTGTTGTGAAGGGTAAAGTTAAACGCTGTTCTTGTCATTTCTTTGTTTTTTTAGCCAGATTCTAATCTCTTTTTTAAGACTTTGTTCAGGTATAGGTAATGGTATTGTTTTCCCAAATTGTTTACTTCTATTAAATTTACTAAAATTAATTTTTAGTTGTTTCCACTCATCAGGATATAATTTTAAAAAACCACCAAACATATTAATTTCATTAAGGTTTTCTTTAATGGTATCTGCTATTTTTCTGAACTTTGCATCTTTTTCTTCGATCATAATTACTTAGCGTTTGATAAGACATATCGCATGGCTGCTGCTTTTAATAAACATTCTTGATATTCATTTTCTGGTATTGACTTCGAAGTAATTGCACTACCAACAGAATAGGAAGTATAGTGTTGCTTTTGATTATAAAGAATACTTCGTATAACTACATTAAAATCAAAATCTCCATTAGGTGTAAAATACCCAACGGCTCCAGAGTATAAACCGCGTTTTGTTTCCTCTAAACTTTCAATAATATTCATTGCAGAAACTTTTGGTGCCCCAGTCATACTTCCCATTGGAAAAGTATCTTTTAAAACAGTTATTGCGTGTGTTTCTTCTTTAATGTCTGAAACTACAGTAGAAATCATTTGATGCACCTGTTTAAATGAATAAATTTTACAAAGCTCTTCTACACGAACACTTCCTTTTTTTGCAGATTTAGACAAGTCATTTCTAACCAAATCTACGATCATCACATTTTCTGATCGCTCTTTAATATCTCTTTCTAATCGTGAAGCACTTTTTAGATCTTCATTTGTATTAGGCAATCGCTTTGCAGTTCCTTTAATAGGTTGAGAAATAATTTTACCTCCTTGTTTTCTTAAATACCTTTCTGGCGAAGCAGATAGAAGGTATTGGTGCTCTATTTTTAAGAAAACAGCAAAAGGGGGTTCAGAAATAGCGTTTAGATTATTATAAATAGTTAATGGATCTATTTCTGTGTTTTCTACATAAAATTCTTGACAAAAGTTGGCTTCATAAATATCCCCTCTTTTGATATGATCAAGCATTTTATTTATTTTTTGTAGATATTCTTTTTTAGAGATTCTCGCTTTAATGTCTAAGCTATTTTCTAACGCTAAATTGTTGCTTTTACTTGAGTTTACATTGTGTATGATAGCATTAAAATCTTTTTCAATTTCATCATCTACAAGAGGGAGGTAATGAAATTCAATAGTTTTATTTTTAATAAAAATAAGTTTTTGAGGCTGAAAAAAATACAAATCAGCAAATCTTAACCCGTCAAAATTAGAGGAAGATAGTTGTTCTACATCATTTTTTAGATCATAAGAAAGATATCCAAAAATATAGTCTTTTGTAACGCTTTGGTATTCTTTTAATTTATCGAATGCATTTGTAAAGTCAGTTTTTATTGCTGTAAATTCATCTACGGCAAGTGCTGCTTGAAAACTTGTATATTGTTGTTTGTAATTATTAGAATCTAGCCATATAGCAGTATCAAATTGTTGCGCCCAAATTAACAAGTTTTCCTTGCAATTAGGGTTATTTTCAATAGATAATGTTTTGATAGTTCTTTGCATTTTTTAAACAAAAAGACCTGACAGATTCTAGAAACGTGTCAGGTCAAATTAAATAATAGTATTTTTAATTATGCATTTAAAGCTTTTCCGTCCCAAGCAGCTTTTGCTGCTTCTTTTACTGCTTCAGAGTAGGTTGGATGACCATGACAAATTCTTGCCAAATCTTCAGCAGAGGCTCTATACTCCATAGCTACTGCAGCCTCCATAATTAAGTCGGCTACTCTAGCACCTACCATATGAACACCTAGTATTTCATCTGTCTTTTTATCTGCTAATACTTTTACAAATCCATCAAGATCTCCACTAGCTCTAGATCTTCCTAAAGCTCTCATAGAAAATTTACCAGCTTTATACTCAATTTTAGCCTCTTTTAACTCTTGTTCTGTTTTACCTACAGCAGCAGCTTCTGGCCATGTGTATACAATACCTGGTATTAAATTATAATTAATATGTGGTTTTTCACCCGCTAAAAATTCTGCGACTACGACACCTTCTTCTTCTGCTTTATGAGCTAACATGGCGCCTTTAACAACATCACCAATGGCATAAACATTTTTAATATTGGTTTGTAAATGGTCGTTAACATTAACCTGCCCACGTTCGTTTACTTCAACACCAACTTTTTCTAAACTTAAGCCTTCTGTGTAGGCTTTTCTACCCACAGAAACCAGACAATAATCTCCAGAAAATTCAATCTCTCTATCTTTTTTATCAGTTGCTTTTACAACAATATGGTCCCCGTTTCTTTCAACAGCGTTTACTTTATGGCTAGTAGCGAATTTAATACCTTGTTTTTTAAACACTTTTTGTAATTCTTTAGACACATCTGCATCCATACCAGGAACAATTTTGTCCATATATTCAATTACAGTAACCTCTGCACCCAAACGTTTGTAAACAGAACCTAACTCTAAACCAATAACTCCACCACCAATAACTAAAAGATGTTTTGGCACTTCTTTCAATTTTAAGGCTTCTGTAGAGGTAATAATTCTATCTTTATCAATATTGATGAAAGGCAAACTCGATGGTTTTGAACCAGTAGCTATGATAATATTTGTGCCTTCTATGATTTCTGAAGAACCATCATTTTTAGAGACTTTTACATGAGTAGCATCTTCAAAAGAACCAAGACCTTCATAAATATCAATATTGTTTTTATCCATTAAATAGGTAATACCACCTGTAGTTGTTTCTACGACTTTAGCTTTACGTGCTACCATTTTAGAAAAATCGAAGCTTGGCTTTTCAACTGAAATTCCATGCTCTTCAAAATGGTGCACTGCATCATAAAAATGATGCGAGGAATCTAATAAAGCTTTAGAAGGAATACAACCTACGTTTAAACAAGTTCCTCCTAATGTGCTATATTTTTCTATGATTGCTACCTTTTTACCTAATTGAGAAGATCTAATTGCAGAAATGTATCCTCCAGGTCCAGAACCAATCACTATAATGTCGTATTTCATGATAATTTTAATGATAATTTAAAACAAAAATACATATATTTTTAGAGAATACTATTCAAAATTTGTAGATTTACAATTCTAGAAATTTAAAGTTCCATACAATGAAAATACAGCAAAAAATAGGCCTTACTTTCCTTTTATTATTGATACTTTCTCAATTTTTTGGACCTAAAAAAAACGATGGTGATTTAGCATCAGTTGATGCTTTTATTGCTGAAACAAATCCACCTAAAGAGGTACATCAAATTCTAAAAACCACTTGTTTTGATTGTCATTCATCTAAAACCGACTATCCTTGGTACAACGCAATTACACCAGTTAATTATTGGTTAAATGCGCACATTAAAGATGGAAAAAAGCACTTGAATTTTTCGGAATGGGACACTTATTCATTAAAAAGAAAAGAACATAAAATGGACGAGCTGTATGAAGAGGTAGAAGAGCACGAAATGCCTTTAAAATCCTACACGTGGACTCATCCAGAAGCAAACCTTACTAAAGATCAAATTGCAGTTGTTGTTACCTGGGGTAAAAAAGTACAAGCAGATTACAAGCAACAAATGATTGAAAAATAATTGACAAAAGAAACAATTTTAATCATAGGTGCAGTTTGGGTAGAGCCAAACTCCTCAGCTGCAGGCAGCAGAATGATGCAATTGATAGAGTTGTTTTTAAAAGAAAATTATACGCTTGTTTTTGCAGCAAATTCTCAAAAAAACGAGAATGCTATAGACTTATCTCAATTTGATATTGACGAGGTAAATATTGAACTCAACAGTTCTTCGTTTGATGATTTTATAAAAAAATTACAGCCTTCAATTGTAGTTTTTGATCGCTTTATGATAGAAGAACAATTTGGTTGGAGAGTTGCAGAAAATTGCCCAAAAGCATTACGAATTTTAGATACCGAAGATTTACATTTTTTACGCAAAGTAAGACATCAACAATTAAAAAAGGGTGAAGAATTTAATAACGACACTTTATTAAAAGCCGATTATACAAAAAGAGAAATTGCGGCTATTTTAAGATGTGATTTGTCTTTAATTATTTCTACTTATGAAATGGATTTACTAGAGTCAGTCTTTAAAATTGATGATAAAATCCTATATCACTTGCCATTTTTATATCATAGAATTGATAAAAATCATGAAGAAAAATGGAAGACTTTTAAGGAAAGAAAACATTTTGTTTTTATTGGTAATTTCTTTCATAAACCAAATATAGATGCTGTTGTTACCTTAAAAAAAGAAATTTGGCCAATAATAAGAACAGCACTACCTGAGGCTGAAATTCATATTTATGGAGCTTACGTAAATCAGCAAATTCAAGATTTACATGCTAAAAAAGAAGGATTTATTATTAAAGGTTTTGCAGAGAATGCTCAAAAAGTTGTTGAAAATGCAAGAGTTGTATTGGCTCCTTTACGTTTTGGAGCAGGAATTAAAGGGAAGTTAACAGAAGCTATGCTTTGTGGTACACCAAGTATCACTACAAAAATAGGAGCAGAAGGGATGCATGATAATTTGCCTTGGAATGGTTTTGTTAAAAATGATTTTAAAGAATTCGCTCTAAAAGCAATTACTCTTTACACTGACGAAAAAATGTGGAGTTCATCACAAAAAAATGGAACTGAAATTATTAATCAGATTTACGATAGGGAAACATTGAGTCAACCATTTATCAAACAAATAAAAACAATTCAACAGCATTTAGAAACACACAGGACTCAGAATTTTTTAGGGAGCTTGTTACAACACCAAACATTACAAGCCACAAAGTACATGAGCAAGTGGATTGAAGCTAAAAATAAATAGCAATCTACCTTAGTTTAACATTAGGAACACAGTCTAAAGGAAGCTGGTCCGCAAATTTTTCCTAAACTAAAAGTAAAAATTTAAAAATCGGTTTTATAAAACTAATTGTTATTATCTATTTATTTAAAGCAAACCTGCTCTTTTCAATAAAGCATCGGGCTTTGGTTCTTGTCCTCTAAAACGTTTATACAATTCCATTGGTTTTACTGTACCTCCTTTAGAAAGCACAGTATCTTTAAATTTAGTAGCTACTTCTTTATTAAAAATACCTTTTTCTAAGAAATACTCAAAAGCATCTGCATCTAATACTTCTGCCCATTTGTAAGAATAATAACCAGCAGAATATCCACCTTGAAAAATATGAGAAAATGCAGTACTCATGCAGTTTTCTGCAACATCAGGATACAAGCTAGTTGCTGCAAAAGCTTCCTTTTCAAAATCTTTAATAGAGGTAATTTCAGATGGATTTTCAGAATGCCATTTCATGTCTAAAAGTCCAAAACTTAGTTGACGTAATGTTTGCATTCCATCATGAAAACTAGCAGATTCTTTAATCTTTTCCACATATTTCATAGGTATAACTTTACCGGTTTCGTAGTGTTTTGCAAACAATTCTAAAGCCTCTTTTTCATAACACCAATTTTCTAAAACCTGACTTGGTAACTCTACAAAATCCCAAGAAACAGAAGTGCCAGACAAACTATTGTAAGTTGTGTTTGCTAACATTCCATGCAACGCATGACCAAATTCATGAAACAAGGTTGTAACCTCATTAAAAGTTAATAAAGAAGGTTTTGTTGCTGTAGGTTTGGTGAAATTACAAACTATAGAAACGTGTGGCCTCTCATTAATTCCATTTTTAATTTGTTGAGATTTATAGCTCGTCATCCAAGCACCATTTCTTTTTCCTTTTCTAGGATGATAATCTGCATAAAAAACAGAAATAAAATTACCATCATTATCTGTAACTTTATATGTTTTTACCTCTGGATGATATTTTTCTATGGTATCTACTTCTTCGAAATTTAAATCATACAAACGGTTTGCAATTTCAAAAACACCATCAATTACGTTTTCTAATTTAAAATATGGCTTTAAAATTTCTTGATCTAAATCGAATAATTCTTTCTTTAACTTCTCTGAATAATAGGCACCATCCCATTTTTGAAGTTGATTAATACCATCTAATTTTTTCGCATATTTTTCTAAATTTTCGAATTCTTTTTTAGCAGCAGGTTTTGCTTTGGCTAATAAGTTATTCGAAAATTCTATTACTTTTTCTGGCGTTTCTGCCATTCTCTCTTCTAAAACAAAATGGGCATGTGTTTTATAGCCTAATAAGTTTGCTCTTTCTTGACGTAATTTTACAATTTCTAAAACAATTTTTTCATTATTAAATTTATTGTTTTGAAAGGCTTTTTTTCCGGCAGCAATTGCCATTTTTTTACGCAGTTCTCTATTATCTGCATAGGTTAAAAACGGGATGTAACTTGGGTATTGTAATGTAAAAATATACCCTTCTTTATTTTGCTCTTTAGCCAATTGTTGGGCAGCTTCTTTTACAGATTCTGGTAATCCAGCAAGATCATCTTCATTGTTTAAATGCATTTCAAAAGCATTGGTTTCTGCCAATACATTTTCGCCAAATTTCAGAGATAATTTCGAAAGTTTGGTGTCAATTTCTCTTAACTGAGATTTTTTCTCATTATTTAAATTAGCGCCATTTCTAGCAAAACCTTTGTATTGCTTTTCTAATAGCATTTTTTGTTCTGCATTTAAGTTCAAGTTTTTTCTATCATCAAAAACTGATTTAACTCGTGCAAAGAGTGCTTCATTTAACGTGATGTCATTTCTAAATTCACTTAACCAAGGAGAAACTTCTTGTGCTATTCTTTGAATATCATCATTCGTTTCAGCAGAATTTAAATTAAAGAAAATAGAAGTAATTCTATTTAACTTTTCTCCTGTATAATCTAAAGCTTCGGTAGTGTTTTTAAAAGTTGGAGCTTCTTTAGTATTTACAATAGCATCAATTTCTGCTTTTGCAATTTCTATCCCTTTCTTAATAGCTGGTTTATAATCTTCTGAAGCTATTTTTGTAAACGGAGCTGTATTATAATCTTGTAAAAGTGGATTCATGTTATTATAATTTAAAAGCCCTTCAAATACGAATATACTTGAAGGGCCTATTATTAGTTGTATTCTTTTATTTTTTTACGCTTTCAGAAGCTCTTTCAACTTTAAGTTTTAACCCTTCTTTATAGGCTATAATTTTATCTAACACACATTTATCTGATGCCCCAATTATTTGAGCTGCTAAAATCCCTGCATTTTTTGCACCGTCTAAAGCTACGGTTGCAACAGGTACACCCCCAGGCATTTGTAAAATAGATAAAATAGAATCCCAACCGTCAATAGAATTTCTACTTTTTACAGGAACTCCAATTACGGGTAAAGGACTCATGCTAGCAATCATTCCTGGTAAGTGAGCAGCACCTCCAGCACCAGCAATAATTGCTTTTATACCTCTTTTGTGTGCGTTTTTAGAATAATCAAAAAGCTTTTCTGGTGTTCTATGTGCAGAAACAATATCTACCTCTATTTGAATATCAAAACTTTCTAAAATGTCTATTGCTTCTTGCATTATTGGAAGATCCGAATCACTTCCCATTATAATTCCTACCATAATTATTTGCTAATCACTCTTATTGTTTCTTTTACTTGTTGTGCTATTGCTCTTGCTTTATCAATATCTGAATTTATGATAGTTACATGCCCCATTTTGCGAAAAGGACGCGTTTCTTTTTTACCATAAATATGTGGTGTAACTCCATCAATTTTTAAAATATCGTTTAAGTTTTCATAGTGTACCTCTCCAGAAAACCCTTCTTCACCCACTAAGTTAACCATAATTCCTGCTACCTTGCTTTCGGTATTTCCTAAAGGTAAATTTAAAATTGATCGTAAATGTTGCTCAAATTGACTGGTATAACTAGCTTCTATAGAGTAATGGCCAGAATTATGAGGCCTTGGTGCAACTTCATTAACTAAAATTTTATCGTCTACTGTTTGAAACATTTCCACAGCTAATAAACCTACAAAGTCCAATTTACTCACCACGTCTAAAGCGATCTCTCTAGCTTTTTCTGCTACGTTAAAATCTATTCTAGCTGGACAAATTACATATTCTACCTGATTTGCTTCTGGATGAAATTCCATTTCTACAACAGGATATGTAGTAGTTTCTCCAGCAGCATTTCTAGCTACGATTACTGCCAGTTCATTTTTAAATGGAATTAATTTTTCTGTAATACATTCTACTTTTGGTAAACTTTGTAAATCTTCAATATTTCTTACAATTTTCACACCATTTCCATCATAACCAAAGCGAGCAGCTTTCCATACAAAAGGGAAATTAATAATGTTATTTTCATAAGAATGAATTAACTCTTGTAAATACGCATAGTGAGAGAATTCTGCTGTAGGGATTTGATGGTCTAGATAAAAATTTTTTTGACGTGCTTTACTTTGAATAATTCTTAAATCTTTAGGTTTTGGATAAATGGTAAGACCTTCTTCTTCTAATTTATCTAAAGCATCTAAATTAACGTTTTCGATTTCTATGGTTAGTAAATCTACAGTTTTACCAAAATGATATACTGCTTCAAAGTCTAATAAATCTCCAACCACAAACGTATTACAAATTTCTGCACAAGGCGCAGACGCATTACCATCTAAAATAGAAGTATGAATATCGAATTTTTGAGTATCGGCAAGTAACATTCTTCCTAGTTGCCCTCCGCCTAAAATTCCTAATTTAAAATCTGAAGAAAAATAATTTTTCACGATACTATATCTTGTTTACTTGCAAAAATACACATCTAAAATATAAGAAACTACTAAAAATTACTGATTCGAATTGAGGAACCATTTTTTGTAACGCTATATTCTATTGCTGGGCAATCGAAGCCTTCTTTTTGAGGAGCACCTCCAAAATCAACACTGTAAGTACCTCCATCACAAGTGCACATTAATAATCTATTTTCAAAAGTCATAGGTGTAGCGCAATCACTATTAGGACAAAGTCTATCAAAAGCTACAAAATCAGTCCCATTTTTATTAAACAAAAGCAAGCCTTTATTCCCTCCAGAAAGTTCTGCAAAACCACCAGGTATTTGAGCATTAATCAAACTGGGATTGTTTAAATCGGTGACAACACTAATACTAAAAGATCGAATACAATTATTTAAATTAGTTGTTTCAGAGCAGTTTATGAACCCACAAAAAAGAAATAAACAAATTATTTTCTTGATCATTATAAATAGGTGTTTTATTTAAAACGATGACAAGTTACAAATATTTTGTACATTTGTTATCTAATCTCATTCCTGCAAAGGCAATGAGATTTTTTAAATTTAGCTAAAAAGGTTTTTATAAAACAAATTCGATTCTAATGGAAGATGCCTGAAAAAGAATTCGATAAAATCTAAAACAAATAAAAATGAGTGATATTTCCTATTATTCCCCTGAAGGATTAAAAAAATTAAAAGATGAATTACATCAATTAGAGCAAGTAGAAAGACCAAGAGTCACACAAGAAATTGCAGATGCAAGAGATAAAGGAGATTTAAGTGAAAATGCAGAGTATCATGCTGCAAAAGAAGAGCAGTCTCATTTAGAAACTAAAATTGCGAAGCTTAAAAACGTTGTTGCTAATGCTCGTATTTTAGACGAAAGCCAATTAGATACTTCTAAAATTCTAATTCATTCTAATGTGAAAATTAAAAACACTACAAATGCTATGGAATTTTCTTACAGATTAGTTGCAGATTCTGAGACCGATGTAAGAAATGGTAAACTTTCTGTAAACTCTCCAATAGGAAAAGGACTTTTAGGAAAAAAAGTTGGTGAAATTGCAGAAATTCAAGTGCCTAGTGGAATTATGAAGTTCGAAATAATTGAAATTTCAAGGTAATTAACATCTAGATTACTTCATAAATTCGGGTTTTGACAGCGTCAAAACCCGAATTCTTTTTTATATTTACTTCAGACAAAAAAAACAAGAATTCAAAGTAAATTAGATGAGCATATTTACAAAAATAATAACAGGAGAATTACCAAGTTATAAAGTGGCAGAAGATGAAGATTTTATTGCATTCTTAGACATAAATCCAAATGCAAAAGGACATACACTGGTTGTACCTAAAAAAGAAGAAAATAAAATATTTGATCTTTCTGAGGAGGCATATAGTAAATTGATGCGTTTTTCATATCGAGTTGCTAAAGCTTTAGAAGAAACAATCTCTTGTAAACGAATTGGAATGAGCGTAATTGGGTTAGAAGTACCACATGTTCATGTGCACTTAGTTCCTACAAATGTTATGTCAGATATGCAATTTACTCATAAAGTGAGCTTAACTCATGATGAGTTCATTTCGCTTTCAAAAAAAATTGCTAGTAATTTTAAATAATTACAAGCTGTTTTATAGAGGTTAAATTAGCTTTTATTTAAAATAATCTGAAAAGTAGTACCCTCATTAATTACTGATTTTTTTACGCTAATTTTTCCTTTAAGATAATCTTCTACAATTCGTTTAGATAAAGATAAACCTAAACCCCATCCTCTTTTTTTTGTAGTAAATCCTGGTTTGAAAATCTGTTTGTAACTTTTTTTTGGAATACCTTTTCCGTTATCGGAAACTAAAATTTCTATAAATTTCCCTTTTTCTGTTATTGAGAGACTTAAAATTCCTTTTCCTAACATTGCATCAATAGCATTTTTTATTAAATTTTCGATAACCCAACCAAAAAGCTCTGCATTTATATCGGTAAAAATTTTATCGTTAGCACTAAAAAAAGAATATTTTATTTGTTTAGAACTTCTAGATTCTAAATAATCGAATGCCTGTCTGGTAATCATGACAACATTTTCTTTTTTTAATGTTGGCCTAGAGCCAATTTTAGAAAATCGGTTGGCAATGGTGTTTAATCGATGTACATCTTTTTCAATTTCTTTTACATAAGTTTCATCTGCCTTTTCCATTTTTAATATAGAAATCCAACCTAATAAAGAAGACAAAGGTGTACCTATTTGATGTGCGGTCTCTTTTGCCATTCCTGTCCATAATTTATTGGTTTCAGAAGCTTTATTTGTTTTATAAAATAAATATATGATCGTTAAAAATAGAATTAAAATAAGTAAAAGAGCAAGTGGATAATAGGTTAGTTTTCTCAATAAATCAGAATCGCGATAATAGATATAGTCTGTTTTCCCTAAATAATCAACCTTAATGGGTTGATTTTGACTTTTCATAATTTCTAATTGCGCTTGTAAATATTTTGGATCGTTTTCCTTTTTTGGATTTAAATTATTTGATCCTTTAATTTTACCATCATCTCCAACTAAAATAAAGGGAATGTCTTTAGTTTTGCTGATAATACTTAACGGTAAATTAGAAATACTTTCGTCTAATTCTGCTAAACTTTCTGTATTTAATTCTTTTATAGCTTCCCCATGAATTTCCATTTTACCTCTTTCTGCTTGCTTAAACTTTTGAAAAAAGGTATAGGTATTCCAAAGTATTAAGGTTACAATGACAAATGAAACAAACACGATGATTCGTTTAAACAATAATGTATTTGAGAAAAAATTCATTAAAAACAAAGATAAGGTTTCTAGCATATAACTCATTTCAAGTATAGATAGTATCTTTACAATCAAAAAAAACAGTATGCTTACAATAAACCCCAACGAAATTTCGACAGGTAAATTACACAGATATTTACTAGGAGCAATTGCGCCAAGACCAATAGCTTTTGCTAGTACTGTTGATGCCGACGGAAATCCAAATTTATCTCCTTACAGTTTTTTTAACGTGTTTAGTTCCAATCCACCAATCTTAATTTTTTCTCCAGCAAGAAGAGTAAGAGACAATACTGTAAAACATACTTTAGACAATGCATTAGAAACAAAAGAGGTGGTTATAAATGTTGTAAATTATGATATGGTACACCAAATGTCTTTAAGTAGCTCTGAGTTTCCAAAAGGGGTAAATGAGTTTGAAAAAGCAGGTTTTAACATGTTAGCCTCTGATGAGGTTAACCCTTATAGAGTAGCAGAGTCTCCAGTACAATTTGAGTGTCAGGTAAAAGATGTTATAGTTACTGGTGATGAGGGTGGGGCTGGTAATCTGATTATTTGTGAAGTCGTAAAAATGCATGTTTCAGAAGATGTTTTGGCAGAAGATGGTAGTATAGATCAACATAAAATTGATTTGGTAGCAAGAGCAGGAGGTAGTTATTATACAAGAGCTAAAGAGGGTTTTTTTGAAATCCCAAAGCCTGTTGCCAAACTTGGTATTGGCGTAGATGCAATACCTAGTGAAATAAGAAACAGCACTGTGTTAACAGGTAATAATTTAGGGATGTTAGGTAATGTAGAACAATTGCCAGATGCTATAGCTGTTGATAACTTTAGCAAAGAACATCCAGAATTTATAGGGTTAGAAATTGTAAAAAAACATACATTTGCTCAACAATATTTAAGTAAAAATGATGTAGAAAGTGCTTGGAAAGTACTTTTATTAAAATAAGTATTATGGAAGTAATTGGAAAAATAAAGTTAATAGGAGATGTACAAACCTTTGGTTCTAATGGGTTTAGAAAGAGAGAGCTTGTAGTAACTACAGATGAGCAGTACCCACAAATGATAATGGTAGAATTTGTACAGGATAAAACAGATTTGTTAAACAATTATAGTGTTGGACAAGATGTTAAAGTATCTATAAACTTAAGAGGAAGAGAGTGGATTAATCCACAGGGTGAAGCAAAGTATTTTAATTCAATTCAAGGTTGGAGAATAGAGAATCTATCTTCTGCACCACAAGCTAATAACCTACCTCCAGTAGATCAGTTTGAGCCTGCAAGTAAGGTTTCTGAAGATGAGCCAGACGATTTACCTTTCTAGTTCATTAGATTTTTTGATAAAATAGAAAAGAGAGAATTCATTTAATGGATTCTCTCTTTTTATTTATAGTCTTTATTCTTTTACCTGAGTGCAAAAATAAATTCTTACTTAGAATTTATTGTTTCTCTTCTTTTTTTGGCATTGGTCCTCTTAGGTGAATAATTAACCCATTTAAAAAGTTGCGTAAAAATTGATCTCCACATTCTATATATTTAGGGTGATCTTCTTTTCTAAAGATAGCCCCTAGTTCTCCTTTAGTAACTTTAAAATCTACCAAAGCACAAATATCAATAATATCTGTATCTCTTAATTTATGAGCTACTCTTAATTTTTTAAAAATATCGTTGTTTGTTAATCCCATGCTGTAAAGATAGGCTTTTAATGAACTACTTTAAAAATTGCCCAACCATAAATGGCAAATCTAACCAACCTAAATAGTCCAAAAAAGAACACATTTTTAAAGGGATATTTTATCATACCTGCTGCTAAACAGGCTATTGCGAATGGTAAGGGTAAAAGAGCACCTACTAAGATTAAAATACCACCCCATTTTTTTGTGTTGTTTAAACTTTTAGCCATTTTTACTTCAAGGTACATTCTTACTTTTTCTAATTTAGAAATAAATTTACCTAAAGAATAAGAAACTAAACCACCAGAGTAAGAGAGTAATGCAAGTATGGATAGGTTTAGAATAGGCGCTTCTGTTTTTTTTGCCCAAGCGATAAAAATTTCTGGAGGAACTAGCCCCAAAATAGATTCAGAAATAAAAAATATAGCTAAAATACTAGTTTTTGAGAATGTTTCTGTAAAATGACGCAATCCATCATTAATATTATACACATATTTGTTAAAAATATAAATTACTAAAACAGTTCCTAAAATAGGAAGTATTGAGTTTTTTAAATTTTTACCTACAAAAGAATATAATCCAGTTCTTTCATAATATTTATGAACTAATTGAAATCTTTTTCGATTTGATTTTACTTTTTTTTTTCTCTTAATCATGCACCTATTCTCTATGTTCAAAATAGCCTACAAAAATAATGTATAAATCTCTAAAAGTTCTGTTAAATAGAAATTAAAGTATTTCTTTGTAGTGCTTAAATTTGTAGTTTTTTTAAATGATTTGGCTAACCGACAACATACAATTCCCTGATTATTCTTTTGCCTCTCCAGAAGGTATTCTTGCGTTAGGGGGTGATCTTTCTGAAGAACGCTTATTGCATGCTTATAAGAATGGTATTTTTCCTTGGTATTCAGAAGGAGAGCCCATTGTTTGGTATTGTCCAACGCAAAGAATGGTTTTGTATCCTAGTGAAATTAAAGTTTCTAAATCAATGCGAAAAATACTTCGTAGTTCTACTTTTATAATTACAGAAAATACCTGTTTTGAAAAAGTGATTTCTAATTGTAAAAATATTGATCGAAAAGATGGTTTAGGCACTTGGATTACAGATGATATGGAACATGCTTACATAAAATTACATAAAAGAGGTGTCGCGAAATCTATTGAAGTTTGGCAATATTCTAATAATAGCCAAAACCAAGAGTTGGTAGGCGGGTTGTATGGGATAGAAATTAATGGTGTCTTTTGCGGAGAAAGTATGTTTAGTAAGGTGGCTAATGCTTCAAAAATCGCATTTATTCATTTAGCTCAATCTAACAAATATCAACTTATAGATTGCCAAGTTTATAATCCACATCTCGCAAGTTTGGGCGCAAATGAAATTGAAAGGTCTAAATTTTTAAAAATACTAAAAGACCAATCACATTCTTTAAAATGAAGCTCTTTGTAAACGATCATTCATAGATTTGCCCAACCCAATATTTGGAAGTTTTTCTATTATAATGATATCCAATTCCAATAGATCTAATTGATGCATGGCATCATATAATTTACCTGCAGCTTCTTTAAGATCTTGTTTTGGTGATAAAACAATTTCAAAATCAACTTTATGGGATTGATTGGAGGTATGAAATGAAAGTACTCCAATTTTTTTTGAAGCATATTTTGAAATCTCTTGCTCCAAAGTAGATGTTAAAATAGTTTTTGTTCTAGGAGCATAATGCTTTTTTAACATACCTGGAGCGTTCGGGTTACTTTCTGCTAGGTTTTTCACAATCACTTTCCCTACTACTTTTTCAATTTCTTCAATTGCAATCGCACCCAGTCTATAAATAACAGGCTCATCATTTTCGAAACCAATAATTGTAGATTCAATTCCATTTTTACACTGTCCCCCCTCTAAAACCATTTGAATTTGATCTTTAAAATAGTGCGCTACATGTGATGCTTTTGTTGGACTTATTCGATTAAAGGGGTTTGCACTTGGGGCAGCAAGAGGAAATGAAAGTTGTGCTAATAATGCCAATGTTGTTTTATGATTTGGAATTCTTACTGCAACCGTATTTTTACCAGCTGTAATTAAATCGGGAATATTTTTATTTTTCTCTAATACTAGTGTCAAAGATCCAGGCCAAAATTTATGCGCTAATAACGCTGCCTTTTTAGGAATTTCCTTTACAATATTAGGCAATTCAGTAACACTAGAAATATGAACTATTAATGGGTTAAATAAAGGTCTTTGCTTGGTGTTAAATATAGATTTTATTGCTTTTTCACTAAAGATATTACCAGCCAGTCCATATACAGTTTCTGTTGGTATGGCAACCAATTCTTCATTTTCTAGAATTGCTTTTGCTTTTTGTATGTCTGAAGAAATAATACTCATAGTAAGACAAAATTACACATAAAAAAAATGGTAGCTTTAAAAATCTGCATCAACTTTAAATCTCATTTTTTCTTTAGTAGTTGGGTGTAAAAAACTAATATATTCTGCATGTAAATGCAATCTATCTGCTTTTTTACCATATAAATCATCTCCTGTGATAGGGGTATTTAGTCCATCTTTATGAGCTGCATGAACTCTAAGTTGGTGAGTTCTACCTGTTATTGGGTAAAAATGGACTCTTGTTTTTTGATCCTTTACAGCAATAACTTTCCATTTAGTTTCTGAATTTTTACCATGTATAAAATCTACAAGCTGTCTGGGTCTGTCATTTAAATCTACACGTAAAGGCAATTTAATTGTGCCGTTTTTTTTAGGCAATACTCCATCTAATAAAGCAACGTATCTTTTTTGTACTGTTTTATTTATGAATTGGCGTTGCACCTCTTTATTGGCTTCTTTGGTTTTGGTAACCACTAAAAGTCCTGAAGTAGACATGTCTAATCGATGCACAATTAACGGTCCAGTAGCTTCTGGATATTGCTCTTTAATTCTTGTATAAACAGCGTCTTTTACAGTCTTTCCAGGAACAGTTAAGAATTCAGTTGGCTTATTTATGACAAGTAAAGCATCATCTTCAAAAATGATTTTTAAACTCTTTTTTGATGCTAAATTTTTTAAGAGCAAATTGGCATCTGTTTCAATACCTTGAAGCATATGGGTCAAAATTGGTTTGCATCTACTTTGGCAAGATGGGTAAAAGTTTTTATGTTTTCTAATTGCAGTATTTGGTGAAACCCCCCACCAAAATTCTGCCATACAAATAGGTTCTAGATTATGTTGAAAAGCATACTGTAATAGTTTAGGTGCAGCACATTCTCCAGAACCTGCAGGTGGTTGTATGTCTGGGTCATTAAAAATATCTAATAAGTTTCTTGTTTTTTTTTCTTTATTCAAAAAAGAATATTTAGAAAATAACGTTTGCTGCAAGTAGTTTGATTTTTCTTTTCGTTCAATTTTTAAGGTCTCTAGACTCTTTTTATAAGTACTCAGTTTATTTTCTATAATCTCTAATTTTTGTTGATAGTAAGCGGTTAATTCTTTGTAAAAAAATTGTTGGTTGTAACTTTCTTGCTTTAATTTTTCTGATAATTCATCAAACTTTTTTTTATCTAATTTTTGTAAACCAATTTTCTTTTTCTCTTTTCGTAAAGATTTTTCAGTGTTTAATTTTTTTCTTTGTTTTGCCAAATCTTCGGCTATACTTTCTTTAAGTTTATCTAAATCACTACTAAGTTTTTGATATTTTTTATCATTAATAATTGTACTTATTCTTAAATTAATGGCATCTATTTCTTTTTCTCCTTTTATATAAAAACTCCCTTCTTTTCTCATATTAAATACAGGGGGTACAAAAAAATCAGGTAAACTTTTATCTTGTAGTTTTCCAGAAAATGCAGCTAAATACCCAATTTTGTTTGCTGGATTTTTAACAACCAAAACACCAAACATTTTCCCAATAGCATCACCTAAACTTTCATCATTTAATCCAAAATTATGTTTAAAATCTTTTTGGTTTAATAAATAAGTTTGTACTTCGTCTGTTGCAATTTTTGCTAACGGATGCGCTTCATAGTAAAAAGGAAATGTAAATTTTTTGGGAAGTTTTACAGATGATACTGCAGTTTTAAATTCTTGAAAATGTTTTGGTTTTTTGTACATAAATTGTTTGGATGTTTTACCATCAGACGCTATCTGCGTTTTTGTTAATGAGCCTCTAACCAGTTTTGACCAATACCAATTTCTACATCTAAAGGCACTTTCATTTTAAATGCATTCTCCATTTCATCTTTAATAATAGGTCTTATAATTTCTAATTCGTCTTTATGTGCATCAAAAACCAACTCATCATGAACTTGTAATAACATTTTTGATTTAAAACCTTCTAGTAAAAAACGTTTATGAATGTTTATCATAGCTAACTTTATAATATCGGCAGCCGACCCTTGAATTGGAGCATTTACAGCATTACGTTCTGCTCCACTTCTAACCATTCCATTTCTAGAATTAATATCTTTTAAATAGCGACGTCTGTTTAAAACTGTTTCTACATAACCATGCTCTCTTGCAAAATCTACCTGTTTAGACATATATTCCTTTAGTTTAGGGTAGGTTTCATAGTACGTATCGATCAATTCTTTGGCTTCACTTCTACTTAAATCTGTTTGGTTGCTTAAACCAAAGGCAGAAACTCCATAAACAATCCCAAAGTTTACGGTTTTAGCATTACTTCTTTGCTCTCGAGTTACATCATCTATAGCAACACCAAATACTTTAGCAGCAGTAGAGGCATGAATATCTTCGCCATTCTTAAAGGCATGTATCATGTTTTCTTCGTCACTTAAAGCGGCTATAATTCGCAATTCAATTTGAGAATAATCTGCCGCTAATAAAACATAATTTTCATCTCTAGGCACAAAAGCTTTACGAACTTCGCGCCCTCTTTCTGTTCTTATGGGTATGTTTTGTAGATTTGGGTTATTAGAACTTAATCTACCTGTTGCTGCAACAGCTTGCATGTATTGGGTGTGTATTCTACCGGTTTTTTTATTAATTTCATTAGGTAAAGCATCTACATAGGTACTTTGTAATTTTTTGTATTGCCTGTATTCTTGAATGTCTCTAATTATTTTATGATCTTTTGCTAAGAATGATAAAATATCTTCTCCTGTTTTATACTGACCCGTTTTTGTTTTCTTGGGTTTATCGACCAACTTCATATTCTCGAACAAAACAATTCCCAATTGTTTTGGAGAGGCTATATTAAACTCTTCTCCTGCTTGTTCGTAAATTTCTCTTTCTAGTCTATTAATATCATCAGTTAAAACGGTTGAAAGCTGATTTAAAAAGTCTGTATTTACGTTAATTCCTTCAATTTCCATTGCTGTTAAAACAGATACCAAAGGCAATTCTACTTTATTGAACAGCTCAGTAACATTACCACTTTCTAGTTCTTTTGTAAAATGTTGTTTTAATTGATAGGTAATGTCTGCATCTTCTACAGCATACTCTGTTTGATCTTTAATTGGAACAACTCGCATAGAAAGTTGGTTTTTTCCTTTTTTACCAATTAAATCTGTAATAGAAATGGGTTGATAGTTTAAATACGTTTGCGCTAAAACATCCATATTATGTCTCATATCTGGATTTATCAAATAATGAGCAATCATAGTGTCAAATAATTTTCCGTTTACAGGCATGTTGTAATTCGACAACACTTTACAGTCGTATTTTAAGTTATGACCAACTTTTTCTATGGTTTCAGATTCAAAAAAAGGCCTAAACTCTTCTAAAATAGCTTTGGTTTCTTCTTGGTTTTCAGGAAAAGAAACGTAGTATCCTTTTCCATTTTCGTAAGAAAAAGCAATACCAATTAACTCAACCTCTAATGCTTTTAAACCTGTAGTTTCAGTATCAAAACAAACAGAGGCTTGTTGCATTAATTTTTTTATTAATAATTTACGGGAAAGCTCGCTATTTATATGTTGATAAAAATGATTTGTGTTTTCTATGGTTTTAAAGCCAGATAAGCTTTCTTCTTGGGAAACACTTCCAGCACCTGGAGCTGCAAATAAATCAAACTGACCTTCTGAATTTGTTGCTGGTTTTTTAGTATTACTATCACTTTTAGCATCTCTCTCAGTTGTTTTAGTGGAGGTTTCTGTGGCAAACGTTTTTAAAAAATTAGTTAGAAGTTGTCTGAATTCTAATTCATTAAAAATTTCGCTTACCTTTTCTACATCTGGTTGATCAAGTGTAAAGTCTGTTGCATTAAAAGAAACAGGAACATCTAACATAATCGTGGCAAGTTTTTTTGAAAGTAAACCAAGTTCACCATTTTCTTCCACTTTTTCTCTCATTTTTCCCTTTAGCTGGTCTGTATTGGCTAATAAAGCTTCCATAGAGCCAAACTGTGCTAAAAACTTTTTGGCTGTCTTTTCTCCTACACCAGGTAGGCCTGGAATATTATCTGCAGAATCTCCCATCATACCTAAGAAATCTATGACCTGTAAAGGATCTGTAATTTCAAATTTTTCTAGTACTTCTGGTACACCCCAAATATCATAACCTCCTCCAAAACGAGGTTTATACATAAAAATATTTTCAGAAACTAGTTGAGCAAAATCTTTATCTGGTGTAACCATAAAAGTTTTAAACCCTTCTTTTTCAGCCTGCTTTGAAAGTGTCCCTATAACATCATCTGCTTCAAATCCTTCTTTTACCATAATAGGAATATGCATGGCCTTTAAAATCTCAAAAATGTAAGGAATTGCTTGGGTTATTGGTTCTGGAGTCGCATCTCTATTGGCTTTGTATTCTTGAAATAGTTCTACTCTGTCCGAGCTTCCTCCTTTATCAAAACAAACTGCTAAATGGTCTGGTCTCTCTCTTTTAATAACATCAAGAAGTGAATTCATAAAACCCATAATAGCAGAGGTGTCTAAACCTTTAGAGTTTATTCTTGGGTTTTTTATAAATGCATAATATCCTCGAAAAATTAGTGCATATGCATCAATTAAAAAAAGTCTTTTTTGATCTGCCATTTTATCTGAATTTCTAAAAAGATAAAACTACAAAAATCTGTAATAAATTACCCTTTATATTCGGCTGATTTTAGGTCTTTTTGAAAAGGCGCTTTTAATTGATAAAGAATATCATTTGATTTATCTCCATCCAAAACATCTATTCCATAAACAATGTCATTTGTGTCTTTATAGATAAATGTGCCAAATATTCTGTCCCAAAAAGAAAAAATATTTCCAAAGTTTGTATCTGTCCATGGCATCACATGATGATGATGAAATTTATGTGTATTTGGAGATATAAAAACATAGCTAATTGTTTTGTCTAGCCAAAGAGGTAATTGAATATCTGCATGAGAAAAATAGGTAAAAAGGACTGTTAGGATTCTGTAAATTAAATAGTAAGCTAAGGGTAGGCCTGCTATAATAATTCCTATAAGCGCAAACGTTTCTCTAAAAATAAAATCTATTGGGTGGTGTCTAGTCCCTGAAGTAACATCTACGTGTCTATCACTATGATGTACTGTATGAAAACGCCACATTACAGGTATTTTATGTAACATAAAGTGCACCACATATTGAGACATAAAGTCTAATATCATTATGGCTAAAATAACTTCTACCCAAACAGGAAAATCAACTAAATTTAACAAGCCAAAATTATTGGTATCCAACCAAAGAAAAATACCTGCAGTTAAAAGCCCAAAAACAACATTTATTAAAATTGTAGAGCTTAATAATATTAAGTTTGTTTTTGCATGTTTCCATTTTTTGTATTTGTGTTTTTTTAAAGGGTAAATACCTTCTAAAATCCAAAAAGTTGCTAGACAACCTAAAATCCATACAAGCTTTTGTACACTACTTAAATTTTCAAAAAAAGTTACAATTGTATCCATAGCGCAAAAAGTAATGCTATAAATCTAAGAAAAACTTTAACATGTTGTTAAAAATCAATCATTTTTTAACAGTTATCTTTGAATACTTTAAAATATCTTATATGCCACGTTGGGTTATTCCGTTAATTTTAGTATTCATAATTGTTGTTACAGTAGAGTTTTATACGTTTCAAGCTTTTAAAACAATTTCAAAGAATAAATGGGTTCGTTTTTCTTATTTAGCAATAAGCGCTATTGTTTATATCCAATTTTTAATCACGGTTTTTTCCTATGATAGATCAAACGGACAAACGCCGCAGTTTCAAACGGCAATGGGAATTCTAATTACTTTTTCAATTCCTAAATTAGTAATTATTTTATTTTTATTTGGGGAAGATATTTATAGGTGGGTTATTAAATTAATTTCTATTGTTTCTAATGGAGAAACCGAATCCATGCCAAGTAGAAGAAAATTTATATCTCAATTGGCATTAGGTATTGCAGCAATACCATTTGTGTCTTTTATTTACGGAATAGTACAAGGTAAATACAACTTTAAGGTTATCAAATATCAATTATCTTTTGATGATTTGCCCCCTGCATTTGATGGTTACACGATTACTCAAATTTCAGACATTCATTCAGGTAGTTTTACCAATAGAGAAAAAATTCAATATGGGGTAGATTTAATTAATGAGCAGCAATCAGATTTATTATTATTTACAGGTGATATTGTAAATAACAAGGCTGATGAAATGGATGATTGGATAGTTGTTTTTGATAAGTTAGAGGCAAAAGAAGGCAAATATGCAATTTTAGGGAACCATGATTATGGAGACTACATGGATTGGGAAACTCCACAAGATAAAATCGATAATTTTGAAAAAGTGAAACAAATCCATCAAAAAATTGGGTTTGATTTACTTTTGGATGAACATCGTTATATAGAAAAAGAAGGTCAAAAAATAGCTTTATTAGGAGTAGAAAATTGGGGAAAAGGATTTAATCAAGCAGGTGATTTGCAAAAAGCATCATCAGGAATTAAAAAAGATGATTTTAAAATTTTAATGAGTCATGATCCTAGCCATTGGCAAGAAAAAGTAAAAAAAGACAATTTTAATTATCAATTAACCCTAAGTGGTCATACTCATGGTTTGCAAATGGGGATTGAAATACCTGGGTTTTTAAAATGGAGTCCTTCTCAATATGTTTACAAACAATGGGCTGGCTTATATCAAGAATTTGGAAGATATATAAATGTTAATAGAGGTTTTGGATATCATGCGTTTCCTGGAAGAGTTGGTATTTGGCCAGAAATTACAGTTATTGAATTGAAAAAGGCCTGACAATCAGTGAATTTAAATAGATTTGCTATCTTTGTACTTGTAAATATAAAATAAATCATACTTTTTTTATTATAAAAAATAGTGTTATGACAAAATTTGGAGAACTAATTAGTGTTGATAAACCAGTATTAATAGACTTCTATACAGACTGGGAAGATGTTGACAATTCGGTAGATACTTTAAGAGATGTTGCTGCTGCTTTAGGAGATAGAGCTAAAGTAATAAAGATTGATATTAAGAATAATGAAACTTTAGCAGATGCACTTAGAGTAAAAGGGAATCCTACTTTTATGATCTATAAAAGCGGCGAAATGAAATGGCGCCAAACGGGTTACCAAGACGCAAATACACTTATTGGTCTGGTTCAAAAATATCTTTAAATAAAAAAACGCGAACAAGTTGTTCGCGTTTTTTTTATTCCGGATCTTCGGGCATAATATGCTGAAAAAGATTTAAAGTTTCATTAAACTCATCTTGAAGATCTTTTATAAACGCTTGATCACTATCATACTTTGAAACCTGGTCAATAACACCTCTATAAAGATACCTAAAGGTCACATCAAATTCTTCAAAAATAATATCAAAATCATCCGAGGAAAAGGTGCTAAACCAGACAAGTTTTTCCTTAAATAGACGTATTAGATTTTCTGCAGCAAGTCTAGCTTTTTTTACCTCTCTTAATTTATAGTACATTTCTGGGTAGTCCATAGATAGGCTATAATGGTCAAAGTCTTCAATAGGCATTTTATCCTGAGACAAATCTAAAATTTCAATAGCTTTAAGTGTATCTCCCTCTTTTGCAAAAGCTGCAGAAAGACGAAGTAAGCTGTTTCTTAAAGTTATTGCGTTTCTTTTAGTTTGCTCGTCTAGATAAATTTTTCCGTCATTAATATTTCGCCAATCCCATTTTTTCACGTTGGCATACATTTTTTCGGGATCTATTCTTCCAATATCAAAAAGGGTTAATTCTCTTACCACTTGCCCTTTCTCATTAAGTACTTTGGTAGGTGTTTTTATAGGTACTAATTTAAAAGCAACTCCATCTAATTGTAAATAATCTTTAAGCCAAATATATTCACTATCAGTATTAGATCCGCCTGTAAAGTAGATTGCTTTTTCCCAATTAAAGTTATTTAAAATATCTAACATTAGAATTGTATTCTTAGCAATAGCCCTATCAATAGTAATGTCTATATAGGGTAGAATTTTATCCGCATCTTTTTGAGCTACAATTCCATATTTTAAAACGTTTTCTTTATGAACTGGAATACGAATTTTATTGGTTGGTAATATTTTTTCAGGATTTCCATCATCGTCTAGATCATAAAAAGTTCGCTTACTGTTACTTCTAATCCATTTCATAAAATTATCTAACTCTAGAACTGAATCTTTAAGTTGTGGAAATAATTCTTGAAAGTAGTAAGCGACATCTAAAGTTCCATACTTGTATTCATCGTGAGTAAGTTGTGATGGGATTGGAGCAGCTTTATAAGTCCTTCTTTTCATCTGATCTATATACCAATCTGTCTGAAAAAGACTTGTGTTTATTAATTTTACATCAGTTCTAATACCTTCTACTTCTTGCATATACCAGAGAGGGAATGTATCGTTATCACCGATGGTAAACATTATTGCATTAGGATCTGTACTTTCTAGATACGCTTGTGCATTTAAGCGAGTTGTATATCTGTTAGATCTATCGTGATCGTCCCAATTTTGATAGGCCATTAATGTTGGTACCGCTAGTAATGAAATTACAGAAACAGCAATTGCTACTTTTTTACGTGTTGCAAATTCTTTTAAATATTCATACAATGCTAGTACACCAAAACCGACCCATATTGCAAAAATATAAAAGCTTCCAACTACAGCGTAATCTCTTTCTCTTGGTTCAAAAGGTTTAGGATTTGTGTAGAAAATAATTGCAAAACCTGTAAAAGCAAAAAATAAGAATAAGGTGAAAAAGTTTTTCTTATCCCACTTAATTTGAAATACTAAACCGATAAGACCTAGTAAAAAAGGTAAAAAATAATACGTATTTCTTCCTTTGTTTAAAAGAGATTGCCAAGGCAACGTTTCTTGAGATCCAAGTCTAGCCTCATCTATAAATTTAATTCCACTTAACCAGTTTCCATTAAAAATATCTAATCTTCCTTGAATATCGTTTTGACGTCCCACAAAATTCCACATAAAATAACGCCCATACATATAGCCAAATTGATAGCTAATCATAAACTTTATGTTTTCTGCAAAAGTTGGTCTTCTTTGACTGTTTTCGGGTATTCCTGCAATTGCCTTATACATATCCTCAGAAGCAGGGTTTACCATTCTTGGAATAAAGCCTTTGTGTTTATCTGAGTAATTTGGAAGTACATCTTTATAAACATTTACAATAACGTAACGATCTTTTCCGTTAACAACCTTTTTTTCATATTTAGGTTTGTCGTCTCTTGTTGGATTTTTTAGATCTCTCTCATCGCTATATTTATTAGAGTAGTAGGTGTCGTAAAAAACATTGGCATCTCCATACTGTTCCCTTTCATAATAGGCTAATAACTCTCTAGCACTCGACGGATTATTTTCGTTAATAGTTGTATTTGCATTTGCTCTGATTGGCAACATCATCCAAGAAGAAAAACCAATCATAATAAATAACAAGGATAGTATTAAAGTATTTGCAGTTAATTTATCTTCTTTCTTTCTAGTGTAATTTAATCCAACATAGAATAAGGATATTAAAATAAGACCAGCAATGATACTTCCAGAATTAAAGGGCAGCCCAACCGTGTTAATAAAAAATAACTCTGAAGCACTAAAAAACTTTAACGTAAAAGGGAAAATAAATTTAAAAACTAAAATTAAAACAAATACAGAAAAGATAGTTGCTATAGAAGAGGTTTTAAGATTAGTGTTTTTTGAAGTTTTAAAAAAGTATAACATTACTATTGCAGGTATAACTAATAAAGAAAGTATGTGTACCCCAAATGATAACCCTGTTACAAAACTAATTAGTACCAACCATTTATTTCCTCTAGGTGTATCTAGTTCACTTTCCCACTTTAAGCCTAGCCAAAATAAAAGAGCCATTAAAAAAGAAGACATTGCATATACTTCACCTTCAACTGCACTAAACCAAAAACTATCTGAAAAGGTATAGGTTAAAGAACCAACCAAACTACTTCCTAAAACAGCAATTCTTTTTCCTTTAGAAATATTGCCTGTTTTAGCGGATAGTTTTAAAGCCAAATTACTAATGGTCCAAAACATAAACAAAATAGTAAAAGCACTGGCTAAGGCAGACATGAAATTCACCATTTTTGCTATTTGAGATGCATCTGTAGTAAACATAGCAAAAAACGCTCCTAACATTTGAAAAAGCGGTGCTCCTGGAGGATGCCCTACTTCTAATTTTACAGAGGTAGCAATATATTCTCCAACATCCCAAGCACTAACCGTTGGTTCTAATGTTAAGCTATAGGTAATTAAGGCAATTGCAAATGCAGTCCACCCTAAAATAATGTTCCATTTATTATAATTTTCTATTGTCATTCTTCAAGTAATAATATCTTAGCGAATGTACTAATAAATATGAAAAAAGAAGGCTTTGAACAACTTTCTAAAACACATTTTGCTATTAAATGTTTGTTAAAAGTAAAATATTTAAAAAAATGTTTGTGAATTTGAAACTTTACTTTAAATTTGCACCCTCAATAAATTATTGGCCTATGGTGTAATTGGTAACACACCGGTTTTTGGTACCGACATTCAAGGTTCGAGTCCTTGTAGGCCAACAAAAGTACCCTTATAATCATTTGATTTTAAGGGTATTTTTATTTCAAAAAGAAAATTTAAACAGATCATCAATAAAAATATTCCCAAATCCAGCAAGAGAAAGCTTCAGTTTAAAGTTAAACAACATTGATAAAGTTTCTGTTAAAATTTATAATTATTTAGGGAAATTAGTTTTCGATAAAAAAAATATAGTAGATAACTCAGAAATAAATATCAATGGTTTTTCTAAAGGTATATATCTTGTAAAGGTAATTGATAATAATCAAGATACTTATTTATCTAAACTAATTGTTGAATAAAATATATAGCGTTATTCAACACTAAATAAATAAAAATTTGTACAATTTAAAATGATAAAAAAGCTACTTTTTACCATTGTATTTTTAATTTTTTCAAGTTCAATAAAAGCACAACTATTCAATCAAGATTTTAGTGCATCAACTGCTGTTTCAGATTATGCAAGTACAGTTCCAGATTATGGAAAATTTAATGGAATAACTGAAAGTAAAACCAATCTAATAGCAAGTATAAATGATGAAGCGCTTCAATTTGAGAGAACAGATGCAGCTACCATATATGCCTATAGAAATTTTGATTTAACAGAAAAGCCGACTTTGGTGCAATTCAAATTTGATTTTGAATTAAGTAATTATCAATCAGACACACAGAATCCTACTTTTAGTGTTTTTATTGGTAATAGTTTTTCAAGTTCCTCATTTGGAACTAATTCTACCTATGCAAGTCGTTTTGGAATAGTTGGTAAAGATGGCACTAAAGAAACTAGTCATTTCTATTATCACAGAGTTGGGAAATGGGAATACTATCCTGATTGAATTATATTCTAAAATCAGTTTTAAATTAAACAAAATGAAGTTTCCTAAAATTCTGTTTTATTAAGCAATTTACATATTAATGGACTGCAACTCATCAGAAAAAGAGTTTTCTAATGAAGAAAAATCTAACAGAAAAACATTTTCTTCATCTTTAGAAGTAGCCTCTCCAAAATTCATTAGTTTATAATAAGAAAGGTACATTACTTGTTTTTTAATGTCACCTCTCCTATTTTTTTTAATGATAAATTTTTGGTTGCAAAGTCTTAATATTAATTAGTATTAAAAGTATCTATGACTTAGAAGATTAATAATATTTTACTTCAAAGAAATTTAATCTATTTTTGAACTCTTTCATGTGTGGTATTCGCCCATCTTATTTGTGCTCTCCCACCTCTAACGCGATATGCACCATACCTAATTTTAGATTGTGTACCTCTTTCTGCTTCTGGAATATCCCAATTAAATGCTTCTCCTCCAATTATAGCATTACAATAATGTATTTTTTTTGTTGCATCATTAGGATCTTCTTTAACACCTACTTTCATTTCAAATGAAACTATTTCATTCTTATCAACTTGCTTTAGAAAAACAACTTCTCTACCGCTACCAGAACCACCACGTTCTAAAATACGCTCTGCATAAATATCGAAGGCTACTTGCTTATCAGCATTAACACCTGTACCGTATACGGGATGTGCTCGATATAAACAAATTGCAGGATCTGGAGAACCACCTCCACCTGTGTGTTGTCCTTTGGCTTGTGCAATGTAAGTCCCACTTTGACCAAAAACGCCATTATCTGCAACTTCAAGGATTCTAAAATCTCCATTAAATTTCACAAATGAGCCTATGTTCACATTCGCTATAGGTAATGAACGTTCCATTCTAGGTTGTAAGGTATTTGGTGCATCTTGATTGTTAGAACCTGCAGTAATATTGTATATACCCCATGTAAGACCATCAATTGTACTTTCTTTGTAGTTAGCATAACAAGTCCTGTCATCAATAGTACCGACATTTACAGGGTTTGGTAAATCATTTGATGTTCTAGTAGCGTTTTCACCTTCTGGGTTACATGTTGTGTAAGAACCTGTGTCTTCATCTTCAGCTTCAGCTGCAGCATTTGAATCTGAGTCAGAATCTGGGTCAGGATCTGGGTCAGAATCTGATGTGTCATGAATTAAGAAGTCTTCAGAGTAGAGCTCAAGACCATCTCTTGTACAAGAAGAGAAGGAAATAAAAACTATTAATACTAGTGTTGAAATAAGTTTGAAATTGGATTTTAATTTTTTCATAAACTAATAAATATTTAAATCAAAGGTAAGGTTTACTATAACTTAACTGTTCTGAGGTGTCCTGATAGATGATGATTTTATCATAACAAGATCATGTGTTTAGTTAACAAAAAAAATTTAAAAGAAGTCTGCCCTATTTGAAAATTAGGTAAAAAAACATCATTTTCAGGAGTCAGCAGGATGTGTTTAATAATCCAAAGCAGTTTCTTTAAATTTTAAAAAAATCTATAATATGAAAATTAAATTTTTAAACTACTTTATTCTAGTTTCATTTTTAAGTTGTCAGCCAAAAATATCTGAAACTACAGAGGTAATATCTGAAATAGGTTTAGAAAAATTATCACAAAACTTCAAATCTCCATCAAAAAAATATCATCCAGAAACCTGGTTTCATTTGAATGGAAACAACATTAGTAAAGAAGGATTAAAGTTAGATTTACAAGCTATTAAAGATGCTGGTTTACAGGGAATTCATTTATTTAATAAAGCAGGTCGTACTTTCCCTAATGTAAAACCTATTAAAATTTTATCCCAAGAATGGGAGGAAATGATTCGTTTTGCTGCTGATGAATGCAAACGTTTAGGATTAAAATTTACTATGCAAAATTGTCCTGGTTGGTCTATGACTGGTGGTCCTTGGGTTCCTGCAAATGAGGCGCAACGTGAGGTGGTTGAAACTACGTATCATATTTCAGGAGGTAAACAGTTTCAAGAAAATTTGCAGATAGATTCCCTATATCACATTGTAGATTACGATTATAAAGATATTCAGTTGCTTGCTTTTCCAACTTTATCAGGCGATGATTTAAAACCATACAATCCATCTAAAATTGAAACAAACAATAGGCTAGTTCCTTGGCAAGATATTTTTAGTCCAAATTCAAAATTAATTGTAACAAGAAAAACAACACGTTTAGACAAACCTTTAAAAGAGTATAGAGAATTAGGGATTTCAAAAGTAAAGAACCAAGAAACTTGGGTAAAAACCTCGTTTGATAAAGAAATCACTTTAAGATCAATTGTTTTCCCTCAATTACGTCATATTATAACAGGTACAAATTATCCAAGAGTGGAAGTTGCCATTAAAGTAGAGGCACTTATCAATAATAAGTTACAAGAAATAACAACTTTAAAAATACCAGATGCCAATTGGAATGACAGACGCAAATACCTGACCTTAGCCGTTCCAGAAACAACAGCTAAAGATTTTAAATTTACTTTTTTAGGAAAACACGCTATTGCTCCAGAATCCATAAGATTAAGTGCTAAACCCAAATTGCACAATCATGAAGCAAAAGCAGCAAAAGTATTAAGACGTTTAAAGAAAGAAGTACTGTATAATTATGCAGAAAATACTATCATAAAGCCTGAGACAATCATCAACTTAACAGATAAATTATCTGCTGATGGAAAACTAACTTGGAATGTACCAGAAGGAAATTGGACAATTGTACGTTTTGGACACATCAATATGCGTTTGACAAATAAGCCAGCAGTGCCAGAAGCAACAGGTTGGGAATCTTCTAAACTCGATAAAGTTGCCATAGAAAATCATTTAAAAAAAGGAATGATTGGAAATTTAATAAAAGATGGAGGTCCAATTGGAGATGGAAAATTACAGGGCTTATTAATTGATAGTTGGGAAAGTCACGTGCCAACTTGGACAATCAATTCCGAAGATATGTTCAAAGAGTTTGAACAAAGAAGAGGGTATAGTTTAAAAAAATATCTCCCGGCTACAATGGGTTATATTGTAGAAAGCACAGCAACCACAACCAAGTTTTTAAGAGATTTACGCCAAACAATGGATGAGGTTTTTATTGATAATTTCTTCAAGCATTTTGCAACAGTTGCACACGAAATGGGCGCAGAAGTTTATACAGAAGGTGCTGGCGGAGAGGTGTTACCTATAGATCCCATGCGATATTATGGTGTAAGTGACATTCCGATGACAGAATTTTGGTATCCAAAAGCACCATCAGATCAAAATGAATATGCAAAACCAATTTACAATGCAGCTTCAGCAACACATTTATACAATAAACCAAAATTGGCTGCAGAAGCTTGTACACAAGTTGGTGTAAAGTGGAATGAGCATCCTTTTTCCGTAAAATATTTAATCGATTATAATTTTGCAAAAGGAGTCAATCACTTGGTATTTCACACGTTTTCTCATACACCACAAACAGATGTAAATCCAGGTTCTAGTTTTGGTGGGAATATTGGTTTTCCTTTTGTTCGTCAGCAAACTTGGTGGCAATACATGCCAGATTGGATTGAGTATTTGTCTAGAAATCAATATGTTTTGCAACAAGGAGAATATGTGGCAGATGTGTTGTGGTATTATGGAGATCATTTTGAACGTCCACCATTTGATTTAGATGAATTCCCAAAAGGATACAGATTTGATTATTTAAATGCAGAAATATTACAAGAAAAAATCAGTATTAAAGAGGATAAAATTCACGTAGAAAATGGAGGCGATTATCGAATTATCAAACTAAGAGATTCAGAAAGCATATTATTATCTACAGCAAAAAAACTAAAAGAATTGGTTACAAATGGAGCTGTTATTTTGGGTGATAAACCTAAAGATTCGCCAAGTTTAATGGATGATGAAAATGATTTGGAAGAATTAAAATCAATTACTGATGAATTATGGGGTAACACCAAAATCGGCGTAAGACAATTTGGAAAAGGTCGAGTTTATTGGGGACAAACGATTGAGAATGTTTTACAAGAAGAAAAAATAGCCAAAGACGTAATTGTCTCTGAAGATCTAGATATCAATTGGATTCACAGAGAAACAAAAGATGCTCATATCTATTTTATGGCTTCTAAAGAAGAACATCCAGTTGATGTGTCATTAAGTTTTAGAATACAAAATTTAAGTCCACAAATTTGGGATGCGTTTACAGGAATTCAACAAGATGCTAAAGTTTGGAAAACCACAAATGGTAGAACAAATGTTGCTGTTTCTTTACCCGAAAATGGAAGTACAATTATTGTGTTTTCTAAAAGTGATGCAAAACCACTTGCATCAAAAATAACCTCTAATAACCAAACTATTTTAGATGCCAAAACAGAGTGGTATCAAATTCATAAAACAAATGATTACTCAAAAATATCTTGGGATAAAGACGATGTTAAAGCATCAAAGTCTGGAGATTACACCTTTCATCAAACAGGAAAAGAAGTTGTAAAGTCAATTAAAGTTAAAAAAATATTGTTACAAAACAATTGGAAATTGTCTTTTGACAAAGGATGGGATACTCCAAAATTTATAGAAATTAATAAATTAAAATCGTTAACAGAATTAGAAAACGAAGCTGTTCAACATTATTCAGGAACTATAACTTACACTAAAACTTTTGAAATAAATGAATTAGGGAAATCTAAAACTATCGATTTAGGAGAAGTTGCCAACATTGCAGAGTTATGGTGTAATGGTAAAAAAGTTGGTGTAAAATGGGCTCCACCATTTGTATTTGATATTACTGATAAAATTCAAATTGGGAATAACAAACTAGAAATAAAAGTTACAAACACTTGGCGTAATCAATTAATTTTTGATAATGAAAGACCAAAGAATTCTAAGAAAACTTGGACAACAGCTCGTCCAAAAAATAATGAAACTGAATTGGAAAAATCTGGCTTAATTGGCCCAGTAGTTATAAATATAGTTGATTAGTATTTCATAAAAAGAATTTGTCATCAAATTATTTAAGATTGAATTCCCAGTAAAAACAATCAAATTAAATGTTAAAATACCTTTAAAATAAAGTAGCTCAGGACAGGTCAGGATACTTTATCTGACTATAAATTTGAATTTTACTAGAGTTTTATAATATATTGAGTCATGAAAAAAAGTATTTTTAAATTATTAATATTCTTCGCGTTAACATTATGTTCATATAGTATTAAAGCACAAGATACACCACCATCTGATGGTGTTTTTAGATTACAAAATGTAGCTACAGGAAAATTTTTAACTGATGCAGGCTCAAGTGCAACAGCTGTAACTATGTCAGATACAGGTGATTCCCCTAATACTCATTTTAAATTTGTTCAAAGTGGCTCATATTACAATATCGATAGTGAAACTCTTGGTATTTTACGTGCACCTGGAGCTAGTGGTCCAGGAGGCCCTTATGTTGTAGTTAGTACAACTAAGTCATCACCAGCGAGTGATACAGATAAAACTTGGACAATATATCATAATGATACTAATGATACTTATAGATTTGGATCTAGAACTACAGGTAGGTTTATGTATCATGAAGAAAATGGTACAGTTACACATTCAGTAGTGGCAGATATAGATGATAGAAGTAACTGGAAGCTCATTCCTTATGTGCAAACTCCAGTAGTGGTAGCTCCAGATGAAGATACCAGTACAGATTTAAATTGTCTATCTTCTGGTGAATTTCAAAACGATAATACCAGAAATGTGGATATACCAAATTCAGTGAATGTTGGTACTGTTGATGATAGAAGTTGTTATTCAGACTATTCAGAAAGTAGTGTTAACGGTAAAACTTGGGGTGTTTATAATATTACTGCAGGTTCAAACCATTGGGATGGAGCTACATTACAACCAAGAATAGAGCGTTCTTTACCTAGGTCTGGAGAAACAGGTGTTGGTAGTTATGCAAGATTTACAGGAACATTTAGAATATTAGAGGTTGGGGATACTGGTTCTTTTAGTTCAAGTGGAAGTTATTTAGCACAGGCAAAAGGAAAACATTCAGGTGGAGGTGGTTCCAGTGATCCTGCAATTCTTTTATATAGAGCTCATCCTGTTTATGGAGATGGAGTAAATGCTGGTAAGCAAGTAGCTTTTGATATTTACGCAGAAAGAATTTTAGAAAGAGGAGGAGAAGGTAGTGGTAGAGAAACTGTTTTCTTAAAAAGAGTAAATAAGAATGAGGAAGTTGATTTTGTTTTAGAGGTAGGTTTTAGACAAGATCCTAATGATATTTCAAAAAAAATCCATTATTGTGATGCCATAATTGGAGGAGAAGCCTTTAATTATAATATTCCTGAACCAGAAAGAGGTTTAGAATCTGGTATTAGATATGGAGCTTATAGAGTAAGAGGTGGAAGAGCTCAATTTAGATGGGCAAATACTACTTATCAGAAAGTGGAAGTTGAAGATACTGGTGATACTTTTACACCATCTGATGATGTTTTTAGATTGAGAAATGTCGCTACTGGACAATTCTTAACTGATGCAGGTTCAAGTGCAACTGCTGTTAGTATGACAAATTCAGGAGAGCCAACAAATACACATTGGACTTTTGTTGAGAGTGGATCTTACTTTAATATTGATAGTCAAGTTGGTGGTATTTTAAGAGCTCCAGGTTCAGGAGGGCCAGGAGGCGCTTATGTTATAGTTAGTACTACAAAAGCCCCGCCAGCAAGTGATACAGATAAAACATGGACTATTTATCATAACCAATCTGAAGATACGTATAGGTTTGAATCAAGAACTGCAGGAAGATTTTTATTTCATAATGCAGATGGTTCTGTAACGCATTCTATTGCTTCTGCAGATGATGATAGAAGTAAATGGGAGGCTATACCAACAAGTCAATCTTTAAGTGTATCAGATAATTTATTAGATAATGCTAGTTTAAAGGTTTACCCTAATCCTGCAAAGAATATTTTTACTATTGCTTTGAGTAATATTTCTGAAGCTGATGTCATTATTTATAATACATTTGGAAAAGTAGTTTACAAAGAAAAAACTAATACAGGAGATATTAAATTTGATAATAATAACAACTTAACTCCAGGCATATATTTGATAAAAGCAATATCAGGAGATAGTAAAGTATATCATACTAAATTGATAATAAGATAAAATTAAAATTCTGTTTTTTATCAAAAAAAGTTAAAGAATAACATTCTTACAATAAGTAAAAGTCAGTACAATTAAGTATTGACTTTTTTTTTAAAAACTATTCATTACTAAAAATTTAATATCAGGACACTTCAGGATATGCTTATGATTAAAATGCCATAGTTTGCAATCGTAATACAATCTTAGTCATTTTTAATTTAATTGACTGAGTTTGTTTAAAAAAATTAGCATGAATAATAATCTATATATTTTTTTAAAAAGTATTCTACTCATACTTTTCTTTAATCTTTCATTGAAGGCGCAAGTTACATTTGAGAAAGAAATTAAAATTACAGACATAGCCTTACATTTTGATGGTAATAAAGTTACTTCTGACACAGCACCAAACTCAACCACAGGATACGATTATGCATTTGGACCTCAAATTTCTGCCCATGGCGATTGTATATTTACATACAAGAATTATGTGTTTATGACTTGGTACAAAGGAGGTAAAGAAAATCGTAATATGATGTTAACACGTTATAATACAGAAACAGGAACTCAAAAAACAATCGAGTTTCCTCATAAACATACAGGTTTTAGAAATGTATGGTATATAGGAGAATCTCACAATACAATTGGTATAGGTGTTAGCCCTTTAGATGGTACCATACATTTACTTTTTGATATGCATGCATACTCAAGAACAAGACCAACAAATGGTAGTTTGGCAAATGATTATTTTAGATATTCTTATTCTAAAAAAAATGTTGCAGATCTGCCTGATGAAGAGTTTACAATAGACCAATTTGTAGAAGATAGTGGAGCAGGAGATTATACACATCTAAGTTTAAATGGAGCGATAGATTATAACGCTTTTTCAGAATTTACATATCCTCAGTTTTTTTTAAATACTCAAGGAGATTTGTTTTTTTCTATGAGAAAAGGATCTAGTCCTAATGGAGGTTATCATTTTGCAAAATATGATGCGAATACATCAACTTGGTCAAATTTTATAAAATTTGCAGATAAAAACGCAAAAAATTTTGGTGAACCATATAACTGGGGAATGTATGGTAGATTGCAATTTGTTGGAGGGAAAATAGCAATTGGTTTTCAAAAAAGGTCATCAAATACCAATGATAGATACTTGTATCAAAATGGGTTTTATTTTGCATATTCAGATGACCAAAGTGGACAAACTGGTTGGAAAAACTATAAAGGAGAAAGTTTTACTACACCTTTAAGAAATGCAGATAAAATATTGGTTTACGAACCAGGAGATTTGGTCACAACTACCCAAAAAGACCAAGTATATATGGTTGGTAATTTTGACTGGACAATTACAGAAAGAGGTGATGTACATATTATAGGTAGGGTTAGAGATGATGAAAATAATATTACTAAAAATGTACATACTTTTCAAAAGGCTGGAGATTCAGAATTTACCACCTCTACTGATTTTATAGGAGGAAATCGTTTATTTACCTCTGGAAACAATATTTATATGATTAGGTTAAATTCAGGTAGAATTTATATAGAACAATCTTTGGGAGGTACTAATAATTTTAGGAAAGTTTATGAAGCAACCTCAGGGAAACAATTTAGTCATGGTAGAGCCTATGTAAGTAATGGTAAGCTCTATTATTATATGATGGAACAATCTACTGGAGATCAAAGACCATTGTATTTACACATAATAGATTTAGGTATAGATAATAGTCCGTTTCAAGTATCTCTAATTTCTCCTATAAACAATGAAAGTTATGAAGTAGATAAACCGTTAGAAATTTCAGCTGAAGCATTTAATAATAATGGAAGTGTTTCTAAAGTAGAATTTATTATTAACAACCAAATTTTTGAAGAAGATACTACAAGCCCATATACTGTAAATTACACACCAGATATAGAAGGAACATATACTATAAAAGCAATTGCTTATGATGAAAACAATGCAACAGTATCATCTCAAGAAATTAATATAGAAGTTTTTAGACGAAATGCTAATGATTTATCTGGCGATATTTACAGATTAAAAAATGTAGCCACAGGTAAATATTTAACATCTTCAGGATCTTCTATAATAGCGAGTGATTCAGATGAAGGCTCAGATAAAGAATGGCAATTTGTTAAGGCAGAGGTTCCTGGATTTGATTATTATAATATTGATAGCGAGGTTAGAGGGATAATCAGATTTACAGGAGGTGCTTCCAATCCAGGATTAGTAAGTACTAATTTTGGATCACCAAATACTAATGTGGATAAAATTTGGAGAGTAATTGCAAACAACGATGGTAGTTTTAGTTTTGCCACAAGAACTAGTGACAGATTTTTATATCATGAATCTGATGGATCAATGACACATTCATCAAATACAGATGATAGAAGTAAATGGATTCCTGAATCAACAACCTTAAGTCTTGAAAATCTTAATAATACTATTCATTCATCAATAAAAATTTATCCAAATCCATCTAATGGTAACTTTATGTTAAAACTTAATAATATCAATAGTGCAACTATTTTGATATATAACCTTTTAGGTAAAATTGTTCATTCAGAAAAAGTTAATACTGAATTTATAGAAATAAAAAACCAAAAGAGATTTGAAACAGGAGTTTACATGGTAAAAGTAGTATCAAAAGAAACTAATAAAGTATATCATACAAAATTAGTAATTCAATAAACCGAAATAAAAATATCTTTACTAGTCTAAAAGAAATTTTTTTTTTGGACTTTTTGATTATATAAAACAGGATAAAACAGGATAGGTTTTACATAGTATCTGTTTAATTTCCTTACTTAAAATACTTCCAAATGAAAAGACGTAACTTTTTACAACTTTCTACATTAGCTGGTGTTGGTTTGTCATTGCCAATGTCAGGTTTATTACAGTCTTGTGCAGATCATCCAGAACATTCTTTGGAATTTAAAAACTTAATTTCAGGTTTATTAAAAGATTGGAGTGAAGGAATGCTAAATGTACAAATCAATAATCCATCTAATTTAGAGGTTCACGGTGCTTTGGGTTGCCCTTCTTGCTCGCATATTCATGGAAGATGTATGGATGCTGTGTATCCTTTTTTATATATGGCAGATAAAACTGGCGATGAAAAATATATAGAAGGTGCTAAATTAGTCATGCTTTGGGCAGAAAATAATGTTTCTCAAGAAAATGGAGCTTGGACAGTGATTAAAAATCCAAAATCTTGGAAAGGAATTACCATTTTTGGAGCAATTGCTCTAGCAGAAGCGTTACATTATCATGGGCATGTTTTAGACGAAGAAACTCGTAAAGCATGGATAATTCGTTTAGAAAAAGCAGGACAATATATTTATGACACCTTTACCATAGACTTTACCAACATCAATTATCCTGGAACTGCAGTTTATGGGTTGGATTTAATAGGAGGAGTTGTAAATAGAGAAGATTTTAAAGCCAAGAGTAAAGAATTAGCGCAACAAGTAAAAGCGTATTTTACGCCTAACGAAGGTTTGTTGTTTGGTGAATGTAAAAAGAGCTCAAGTAAATTAAGTGAAAAAGGATTACATGGTGTTGATTTAGGATATAATGTAGAGGAAACTTTAAATAGTTTGGTAATGTATGCTTTAAAGAAAAAAGACGAAGAGCTTCTACAAATTTTAACAAAGTCATTAAACAGTCATTTAGAATTTATGTTACCTGATGGTGGTTGGGATAATAGTTGGGGTAACAGAATGTACAAATGGAGTTATTGGGGAAGTAGAACTTGTGATGGTAGTCAGCCAGCATTTGGTATGATGGCCAATATCAATCCAGCATTTGGAACAGCAGCAATAAAAAACACAGAATTATTACAAAGATGCACAGCAGATGGCTTAATTCATGGAGGTCCTGGTTTTATAGAAGCAGGTATTCCACCTTGCGTGCATCATACGTTTACACACGCAAAACCATTAGCAGCCTTATTAGATCATTGGGATCATTTACCAGAAATAAATGCAAATGCAAGTTTACCTAGAGCAACTACAGATGGTGTAAAACACTTTAAAGATTTAGACGTGTATCTTTTTGCAAGAGGAGATTGGCGAGGTACTGTAAGTGCCTACGATGCAGAATATCATTATAAAGAAGATTATCGTCAAGCTTCTGGTGGTGCATTAGGAGTTTTGTATCATAACAAAGTAGGACTTCTATGTGCTGCAAGTATGGCAGAATATCATTTGGTTGAAAAAAATAATCAACAACCACAACCAGGGAAAGACATTTGTTTAACTCCAAGAGTTGAGGTCTTTAAGGATAATGTTTGGTACACAAACTTATACGATTTGCCAGCAACTGTTGCTTCTAGTGATGAAAATGGCACTATTAAATTGGTAGCAAATACGAAGTTAAAAAATGTAGACAGAAAAGAAATTACGGGTACTGCTTCTGAGTTTGATATTGTTTATAATTGTTCTTTTAATGAAACAGAAATTAAAGTAAATTCAATACAGGATATTATTGAAAAAACTGCTTTTGTGCTACCAATTGTATCTCCTACAAGCGAAGTTGTGACTGCTATTAGCGATACTGAAATTACCATTAAAAAACCTGAAGGATTAGTAACTATTAAGGCAAATGCACCAATTAAAACCAAAGAAATTTCAGGGAAAAGAACCTTTAATATGGTACCAGGTGTTGAGGCTTTGCCATTAGAAGTATCTTTTGTAAATAATGATGAATTAAGAATTACAATTTCTGTAAGTTAAAGAGAGTAATTTTTAATAATGAAACTAAAATCATTTACATCTTTATTCTCTAAAAGTGCTTTATAATTACCATATCCTTTTGGATTCGAATTTGCTTTTTTCAGCCCATTTTGTAATCGAAAAGGTATTACATCAGCTGTAGCAACAACTCTTAATCCATCAATTTTATTAATTATAGAGGTTAATCCAGTACCCCTTTGTCCAGTTCCTATAACACCAATATTAACAGAGTCACTAGAACTAGATTTTAGATGAGATAGATTTCCAAATACTGAGTTAGTTGTAAGTATTCCAGCTGTAGCAATTCCTGATTTTTTAATAAAGGTTCGTCTTTTCAAATTTTAGATTTTAGGTTCCCAACCAGGTTCGTATGTTCTAGACCAAAGTTTCATTGCATCTCTATCAAATATTTTACCAGAATTTTCATCAACATTAAAACCTTTGTTAATTCTGTATGAAATATTGGCATAATGGGTTAGCATTTGAGAAACTGCACCTACTTCTATAGATGAAGTTAATTTTTCTTTACCTCTAATCGCATCAAAGAAATTAGTAACGTGTCTAGTAGTTAAATTTCCACCACCACCTAAAGCAAGTCCACCTTCTTTTCCTCGAGATTTATTTTCTTTAATTAATTTTCCTTTTAAATCATACAATTCATAACCACCTCTATCTACAAAAACCAAACCTTTAGATCCATAGATTATAGTACCTCTTCCACGTCCATATTTTTTATAAGCATTTCTGCTATCTCCATCCCATTGAATCACTCTGTTATCTGCAAATGTAAAAGTAGCTTCCATTTGGTCATACATCTCCCAGCCATCGTTTTTAAATTGTCTTTTTCCTGCAATAACATCTACATATTCAGGATATTTTACATCTAAAGCCCAACGTGCAATGTCTAATTCGTGAGTTGCATTATTACCCATTTCTGCAGTGCCAAAATCCCAACCATACCAATGCCAATTGTAGTTCCAAGTATCGTGTGTGTATTCTTTTCTTGGTGATGGACCTTGAAAAAGATCCCAATCCAATCCTTTAGGAGGTGTAGCTTTAACTGGTACTGGCACTTTTCCTCTACGATTTGTGTAAAAGGCTACAGCTTTATAAACATCTCCAATTATTCCTTTGTGAATATCTGAAATAATCTCTTGACTTTCTAATGATGATCTTTGCTGATTCCCCATTTGTACAACTTTTTTGTACTTTTTTTGAGCGGCAACTACCAATTCATTTTCAAAAGGATTATGGCTACAAGGTTTTTCTAAATAAACGTGTTTCCCTGCTTGCATTGCCATAATTGCTCCTGGTGTGTGCCAATGATCTGGAGTTGCCATAAAAATGGCATCTATCTTTTTATCATCAATAATATTTCGAATATCCGCTTCAGATTTAATTTTATAGTCAATCTTTTCTCCAACTTTTAGTTGAGCTTTTTCTAATTGACTTGGCATTACATCACACAAATACTGGAGATGAACATTATTTTCTTTTGTAGCAATACCATCAATAAATCCAGAATACCTTCTCCCTAATCCTTGAATTGCAATATTTATTCTGTCATTTGCACCAATGATGTTTCTGTAGCTTTTTGCAGACATTGCGTTTGCAGTGCCTACTAAACCAATTCCTGCAGCTGCAGTAGCCGTTTTTTTTATAAAATTTCTTCTAGATGTATTCATTATTTTTTCTTTTTAGTTTTAGGAACTTTAATTTTTATATTTCTAAAAGACACTTTATCACCATGATCTTGTAATAAAATTTGACCCTTTTCTAACAATCCAAAATTTGGCCATTTTGCATATTTACTTTCAGAAACTAGTTTTAAGAATTCATCACTTCCACGTTCATATTCTAAAACTTTAACATCATTAACCCAATGTTCTACTTTATTATTTACTGATTTAATATAGGCTGTATTCCATTCTCCAATTGGGTTTAATGGCTTTATAGGATCTGCTTTAATTAAATCGTACAAAGAACAAACAGTTCTACTTCCTTCATGAGAACCTCTTTTGGCATCTTCATGTAAGGAATCATCTAAAATTTGGTATTCTAAACCGATAGAAGAACCAGGTCCTTTATTTAATTCTGTATCAACATAATATTTAATTCCGCTATTTGCACCATCAGTTAATTTAAAATCTACTAATAATTCAAAATTGCTGTATTCTTTTGTGGTTACGATATCTCCACCTGCAGTAGATTCTGCACCACCAGTATCAGCTACTATTAATTCTCCATTTTCAATAGACCATCCTTTTTCTGGGAATTTATCCAATTTAGCACCTCTCCAACCTTTGGTTGTTTTACCATCCCAAAGCATTTTCCATCCTGATTTTTTTTCTTGATAAGTCAAGTTGTTTTTTGTGATTATTGGTTCAAGTGGAGATTCTTGTGAGTATTTAGGTAAATCTGTGGTTAAAATCTTCGCATTTCTCCATAGTACTTGCTTTCCTAAATTCTTTTTGTTTTTTCCTATAGAATGTACTTGTAACCCAATAAAACCAGAACCAGTTTTATCATCAATTAAATAAGCTGCAGCAACTCCATTTATCCAAGTTTTAAGGGTGTCTCCAATAGCTTCAACTCTGTAGTGATTCCATTCATTTTGTTTAAATGCCTTTTGAGCTTGTGGATTATCTACTAAAGGATTTAACCATTTTCTTCTTTTCTCGTCATAAATACCTCCACTCCAAGCACGTTTTGAAGGATCTATTTCTATTTGATAACCATGCACCATTCCATCTCTATAATAAGGAAGCGAATTACTACGAATTTGAATTCCAGAATTCATAGTTGCATCTACTTTATACTCGATTTCAAAAATAAAATCGCTGTATTCTTTATCCGTACACAAAAATGTATTAGGTGTATTAGCAGCAGTCGTGCCAATAATAGTTCCGTTTTCATTTTGGTAGGTAGCATTTCCTCCTTTGATATTGAATCCTTCTAAAGAATTATTTGTAAATAAATCTTCCCAAGGAGTTTTATCTTCATTACAAGAAGATAGGCCAAATCCGATTAAAACTAAAAAAAATAAATTGTGAAATTTCATAAGTTGATTTAAGGTTGTATTAAAAGTTTAAGTCTTTTCCAAATCTATTTAATTAATTTTAATAAGATAACCTGTTGTATCCTGATTAAAAAATGGGCTTTTTTTTGAATAATACGCGAATCCACAAAAGAACTTCATTCTAGATATGCTTCACAGAGATTTTTATAATTAATAATCTTGTTTAAATGGAACCAGCATATCATCGGGATTTTACAGGACAGTATATTTAAATTAAAAAAATATATTTACTTCAAATAAGTCTATTGATTATATGGGTTGCTCAATATAGTTATTTTATATACCCGTCTATTTTAAATAAAATGAAGACTAAATTCCTTTCTGTGAATATGAAATTAAATCGTAAGAATTTCTAATGAAATCAAAACTGTTTTTAATATCGTTATTATTTTTTTTAGGCTGCAATGTCAAAAACTTTGATCAATCAGAATCACGTAGGATCAAATGGAATCAAGCAAAATGGATTGGCTATACAAAAGACAATCGATTAGAAAAATGGTCTACAAGAGATTTTGTTAGAAATCAGCCTCCAATGGATATCAATACTTGGCAACCAACAAAAGAAGAACTAAAAGCAGTAAAACGTAAAGCACATCCATCAGTATTACTTAGAAAATCATTTACGGTAACCAAAGAAATTGCATTTGCAGAAGTTGCAATTTGTGGTTTAGGATTGTATGAATTACATCTTAATGGAAATAAAGTTGGAGACAGAGTACTAGATCCTGCACAAACGTCTTATGATAAACGCGCTTTTTTTGTGCGTCATAATGTTACAAAGCTTTTAAAAGAAAAAAACGGATTAGGAATTATGTTGGGCAATGGTTTTTATGGACAAAATATTGCCTTCTGGCCAGGGCTAAATTATGGAAAACCAAGAGCTATTATGGTGCTCAATATAAACTATAAAGATGGTACAAAAGAACAAATTGTAACCGATAAAAGTTGGAAAGCACATAACAGTCCTATTCTTTTTGATAATATTTTTCATGGAGAAACTTACGATGCCAGAAAAGAAATTCAAAATTGGTCAGCTTCTAGTTATCAAGATACTGCCTGGAATTCTGTAGAATTAATGAAAGCGCCAACCACTAATTTGATAGAGCAGCAATTAGAGCCAATGCGAAAAATTAGAAAAATTGTACCTGTCGCAATTTTGCCAGCAGAAAAAGGTTGGATTATTGATATGGGAAAAAACATGACAGGTTGGTTGCAAATTAAGGTTCAAGAAAAAGAAGGCACTGAAATAAAAATGCGTTTTTCAGAGCATTTAATGCCCAATAAACAAAATATAGATCCAGCCTCAACAGGCATTCATGTTACTGGAAATACACAAACGGACATTTATATCTGCAAAGGCGATGGCGAAGAAACTTGGGAGCCTCGTTTTACATATCATGGATTTCAATACGTGCAAATAGAAGGTTTAGAAAAGAAACCGACCATAGACCAATTTACAGGTTGGTTAGTTCATACAGATGTAGAAAGAATAGGAACTTTTAAATGTTCTGATGTACAAATAAATAAATTCTACGAAACTTCTATGTTAACCATAGAAGACAATATCCAAGGTTTGTTAAGTGATTGTCCTCACAGAGAACGTTGTGCGTGGATGGGAGATGCCTACGTAGTTGCAGAAGCAGCAAGTTTTAATTTTGATTTACAACGTCTATGGAACAAAACAGCAGACGATATGCAAACTGTTTTAGGTGTTTCTAAAGCTCATTTTAAAGATTCTTTTCCATATGACAAAAGAGCTCCAGCCAATGTTTCTGTTGGAAAACGTTTGAACTTGCAAGCTAGACCAGACTGGGGGGCAGCAACAGTAATGATTCCTTATTTTTCTTATGTTTATTATGGCGATACAACTATTGTGAAAAAATCTTGGAATATGATGGAAGGTTGGATGGCTTATTTAGATGAGAAAGTGCAAGAAAAAGGCATTATAAATGGCGGTTATGGAGATTGGTGTCCTCCTGGAGGAAACCCAAATATGGATACTCCACCAGCACTAACATCAACAGCATTGTATTATCAATCTTTAATGGCAATGCAAAAAATGTCTATTTTATTAAATAAAGCTGAAGCTGCAGTCGAATATAGAGAAAAAGCGCAGATTGTTAAAGATGCATTTAATGATAGATTTTTTAAGGAAGATTCTAATTCTTATGGCTCTCAAACCGGTAATGCCTTTGCCTTACATACTAATTTAGTTGATGATTTTAAAAAACAATTGGTTGCAGACAACTTATCTAATCTAATAATGAAAGATAAAGAAGGTCATTTTACTACCGGCATTTTTGGTCATCGTGCTTTGTACAGTGTTTTAAACGATTATGGACATAGTGAAGTAACCCAACATTTATGGGAAATTACAGATTACCCAAGTTTAGGATTTGTTACCACAGCACATAATTTAACCACTTGGCCAGAATTGATTGCCAATTGGGATAAATCAAAACGCTATTATCGTAATTCATTCAATCATCCTATGAATAGTGGTTTTGCAGCTAGTTTTCACGAGAGTCTAGGAGGTATAAGACCTGATGAAAATTCTCCTGGGTTTAAAAAATTCTACTTACAACCTACTTTTTTAGAAGGTTTAGAATGGTGTGAAGTGTCTTATAAAGCTCCACAAGGAAAAATAGAGAGTAACTGGAAGAGAAAAGAAAATAAGGTCGTTTGGTCGGTTACAATTCCAGAAAATTCAGTTGCAATGGTAAAATTACAAATGTATAATTCAAAAGAAATTAAACTAAATAATAAAAAAGTTAAAAACAATACGTTCCAATTAACTTCGGGTAAATATGTAATAATTGTGAAAGAGTAATTCAACAATATTTTAAAAAATCATATGAGAACTAAAAATCTTTTTTTTGCTTTACTGATAGGTGTTTGCATACAAAATATGTATGCCCAACTATTACCTTATGATTTAAAGTTAGAATATCGAGTTAATCCTGAAGGTGTTGATGTTGAAAAACCTCGTTTTTTTTGGAAACTAAAGTCTGAAGAATCTGGTCAGTTTCAAAAATCCTATCAAATAATAGTTGCTACTTCAAAAGAAAAAATAGAAAAAAATTTAGGAGACGCTTTCCATTCTAAAAAAGTAAAAAGCAGTCAATCTACTCAAATAGAATATCAAGGGATACCATTAAAATCAGCATCTCAATATTATTGGAAAGTAAGAGTTTGGGATAAAAATAATGATGTTTCTGAATGGAGTAAATTGGCAACTTTTTCAACAGGGTTATTAGAAAAAGAAGATTGGAAAGGCGCACAGTGGATTGCTTGGAAAAATCAAGATGAATGGGCAAATGAGTGGTGGCGAAAAAAAGAAGTTGAATCTAAAGCCATCGAGTTTCAATTGCCAAGTTATTTTGGAGCCCATTTAAATATGTTTGAACGCTTTCATTTCTTTGATGATAAAAAACACGATGCAGCACCACTCTTACGTAAAGGCTTTAATGTAAAAAAGAAGGTTAAAAGTGCTAAAGCATATATCAGCGGAATTGGATATTATGAGTTGTATATTAATGGTAAAAAAATAGGGAACTCTGTTTTAGATCCTGGTTGGACCGATTACCGCAAAACAATTTTATATGCCACACACGATATTACAAAAGAGTTAAAAGATGGCGAAAATATGGCTGGTGTAATGTTAGGTCGTGGTTTTTATGGAATGATGGCTTACGATCATTGGGGATTTTATAAAAAAAGTGGTTGGATTGGACAACCCAAATTAATATGTCGTATTAAAGTTGAATATGAAGACGGAACTACAAAAGATATTGTTAGCGATTTAAGTTGGAAAGTTACAGGAGGTCCTGTAGTGTATGATGGACCACATATGGGAGAAATTTATGACGCTACTAAAGAAATTGTGGGTTGGAGTAAAGTTGGTTTAGACGATTCAAGTTGGAATACTGTAAATCCAGCTCCACATCCTGGAGGAGAATTGGTTTCTCAAATGAACGAACCTATTCGTGTTACCAAAACATTTCATCCAATAGCTACAAAAAATTCAAGTAGAGGCCAATGGTTTGATGTAGGTACAAATATGTCTGGTTGGGTACGTTTACGCATCAAAAATGCTAAAAAAGGACAACGTATTACTATTTATTTTGGAGAAAATGAAGATCCTATTACTGTAAGCCAACCAGGAGGACTTCAGCAAATGGCCTATGTTTGTAAAGGTGGTGGTGTGGAGTATGCAGAATGTCGCTTTTCATATAAAGCTTTTCGCTATATCAAAGTAAAAAGTTTTAGAAAACTAAAGTTTAAATTAGAGGATGTAGAAGTAAAATATGTGCATTCTGATGTACCAAGAGTGGGATATTTTGAATCCTCTGACAAAACCATAAATGCAGTACACGACATCTGCAGAAAATCCTTGATTTTTAATTTACATAGTATACCTACAGATTGTCCACATCGTGAAAAAAACGGATGGTTGGGTGATGCAGTTACAGGAATGGAATTTGGTATGGCTAATTACGATTTAGCTGCTTTGATGACTAAATTTACAAGAGATATTTTTGATGGACAAGATGAATTTGGTGGAATTCCTGCAATAGTTCCTGCCAATTATTATGGTCCTGGAAAATCGAGTTTGTGGTCATCTGCTGGAATTCATATTCCTTGGTATATGTATCAATATTATAACGATACTCGTTTGTTTGATTTGTATTGGGATAAAATGCTGCTTTTTATAAAACGCTCTTGGGAGTTCAATAATATTCCCGAAAAAGACGGCATGTTTAAAGAACGCTTTAATGATTGGGTTACGCCTTACGATGCTACGTATAAAGGACAAGGTAAACCTGGAGGAAATGAAGTAATTGCTTCTATGAACTTTTATTTAGTATTAAAACGTATGGCTTATATGGCTGATAAACTAGGAAAAAAGAAAGATAAAAAGCGATTAGAACAACAAGTAGAACGCATTCATAAAGGTATACAAAATTGGGCTTTTGATGAAGAAAAAGTAGAATATGTAGGGTTAAAACCATTTCATGAATTTTTACCTGTTGTAAATATCTTGGCATTAAATTACGGCATTGTACCAGAAAAATATAGAGAACAATTAGAAAAAAAGGTTGTAAATAATATTGTAAAAGAGAAAGACTATCATTTATGGGGAGGTGTATTTACTGTGCATTCTGCTTATGAATACTTACCCAAAAATGGTTATGCAAATATGATGCATAAAGTTGTAGTTAATGAAGAATGGCCATCTTTTGGGTGGATGATAAAAAATGGTGCTACAACATTGCCAGAAGGTTATAAATTCACGGCTTCAAACATTCATCATTTTATGGGTGCTGTAGATAACTTCTTTTACAGGCATATGGTGGGTATTAATGTTGATGAATTCAATCCTGGATTTCAAAGCATTATTTTAAAACCCAACTTTATAAAAGCAATGGATTTTGCGAAAGCAAGTTACAATTCAATTCATGGGGAAATAAAAGCGGAATGGAAAAAAATAGGAAAAAAAGTCTATGAATATAAAATAGAAGTTCCTGTTAATTGCAACGCACAAGTTATTTTGCCTAATGCAAAGTATAATGTTAAATCAGGAAAACACAGTTATCGTATTACATTATAAAATAGGTGTTTAAGTTTATTATTAAAAATATATTATGAAAAATAGTTTCGAAAATAAAAGTGTTTTGTTAAACCTTAAGTGGGTTTGTCTAGTAACCTTGGTTGTTGTTCTAACGAGTTGTCAGTTCAAAAGTACTGATATTATTATTAAAGATATACGTTGCGAGTACCGCACAAATCCTATAGGAATAGACAATACAAGCCCTAGATTAAGCTGGAAGTTGGAAGGAGATGCCAAGGTTAGAGGACAAAAACAAACGGCGTATCAAATAGTAGTAGCAAGTAGCTTAGATAATTTAGAAAGTGATAAAGGTGATGTTTGGAATTCTGGAAAAACAACCTCAAACCAGTCTGTAAATGTAACGTATCAAGGTGGTGAACTAGCTTCTGGAAAACCCTATTTCTGGAAAGTGAAGGTTTGGAATAAAGATGGAAATGCCTCTAATTGGAGTGATTTCGGGAAATTTTCAATGGGATTACTGAAACAATCGGATTGGAAAGGCGATTGGATTTTAAAATCCGATCAAGAAAAAACAGACCATAACTGGTACAGAAAAAATGTAACACTTTCTGACGAGGCATCATCCGCATTTGTGTTTGTAGGCTCATTTGGGTATCACGAATTGTATGTCAATGGAGAGAAAATTACCAAAAATTATATGAATCCTGTATCTTCTTATATGAAAAAAAGAATTCCGTATTTAACCTATGATGTTTCAGACAAACTAAAAAAAGGAGACAATGTAATTGCCATTTGGCATGCTGCTGGTTGGGCAAGATGGAGACGTATTAGAGAGTACAGAAATATCCCTTTTGTGTTTAAAGCACAAGCCGAAATTGTTGCAGGAGGAGAAAATATTACTTTAAAAACAGATGACACTTGGAAAACCAAAAAAAGCCATAGTGCGTATTATGGCGATTGGGATATTTTACGTTTTGGTGGCGAAACGATAGATGATCGTAAACGAGAAGACAATTGGAATACGCCAGAATATGACGATAGTAATTGGATGAATGCAAGTATATACGATCATAAAGTATTAAACGCTAAAATACCAGAAGGCAACAACATTAGTTTTGCCTTAAATAGTAATAAAGATAGAGAAGTACGCGCATTATATAGCCCTATTAGAGCTACTTTAAGTGCGCAAATGGTAGAGCCTCAAGTAAAATTTAAAGAAATAAAAGCGATTGGAGTTGATAAAAATGATGATGGAACCCATAGAATTGATATGGGCGAAAATTATACTGGTTTTTTTGAAATGGATTTGTATAAAGGACAAGAAGGGGATTCGATTTTGTTTGAAATAAGCGATCAATTAGGGCAAACTTCTAGTTGGAATCAAAAAAGCAAATACATTTTTGGGAAATCTGGAAAAGGAAAATTTAAAAACCGTTTTAACGTTGCTGGAGGTAGATGGGTTACAGTCTATGGTTTAAATTATGAACCCAAAATTGAAGACGCAAAAGGATATGTGGTAACCAATAACCGAAAGCAGATTAGCAAGTTTGAATCGTCAAACGAGCAACTCAATCAAATTTATCAAATCAACTTAAACACCTATTTAGCCAATACTATGGACGGACTTTTGGTAGATTGTCCACATCGTGAACGTCGTGGTTGGGGCGAAGTTACAGTAGCTGCTATGTATGGAGATGCCTTGCCAAACTTTGAAAGTGGCGCGTATATGGATCAGTATTTACAATACACAAGAGATGCACAATATCCTGATGGACAAACAAGAGCGGTTTTAAATGAAGAAGACCGTCCGTTTTTAATGTGGAAAGCCAATAGTCCATTAACCGTTTGGGAAACCTACAAAATGTTAGGCGATAAAAAAGTATTGGAAGACAATTACCAGTCTATGCAAAAATGGATGACTTGGTTGTATGAGCATTCTAATTCTAATACGGGTGGCGCTTTAATAATTGGAGAACAAGGAAAAAGAGAAATGCCAGGTTTGGGAGATTGGTGTACGCCACGTGGTAATTTTTGGACCAGTAGTAATTCTCCAGATGCAGCACATTTTAACAATTGTTTGTACGCTTTTATGTTAGAAAATGCGATGCACATTGCAGAGGAGTTAAACAAAACTGAAGATGCTAAAATCTACAAAGGCAGACTAAAAATTCAGCAGGAAGCAACCCATAAACTGTCTTACAATCCAGAAACGGGTAAATATGTAAAAGGATATCAAGTAGATCAAGCCTTTGCCTTAGTATCTGGTGTAACACCAGACTCTGAAAAAGAAAAAGTAGAAGATGTTTTGGTGGATAATATATTGTATAAATTTCCATATTATGATACAGGAAGTTCTGGACAAGCATTATACACGCGTTATTTTACAGAATCTGGAGAGCGTATGGATTTAATTTATGAGTTGTTGAGAGACAAACATCACCCAAGTTATGGATACTTTTTAGAGCAAGGTAAAACAGTTTGGCCAGAACGTTGGTCTGCCATTGGGAACAGCCAAATCCATACCTGTTATACAGGAATTGGAGGCTATTTTATCAAAGGTTTTGGCGGAATTCGACCAAATCCAGAAAAACTAGGTATGCAACATATGATGATCAAACCAGCACCAGTTGGCGATTTAACCTTTGCAAATACCGAATATGAATCGATGTACGGAAATGTGGTAGTCAACTGGAAAAAAGAAGGGGAAGGCGCAACATTTCATATTGAAGTTCCTGTAAATACAACCGCAAAAGTATATCTGCCAGCAATTAGTAAAGATGGTATTCAAGAAAGTGGTGTTTTAGCTGAAAATGCTGAAGGAGTCACTTTTGTAGGAACAGAAAAAAGTAAAGCTGTTGGTAATTATATCATCTATAATATAACATCTGGAGTTTACAATTTTAAGGTGGATGAGTTACCAAAAACACAATTCCCAGCACCTTTAGAGGAAATTAAAAATCTAGCAAAATTAGGCAGAATGAATGCCTCATCAATGTTTATTCAAACAGAAAAATTACCAGTTTTTGAAGCCTTTAGGGTAAATGATGAAGATGAGGAAACCCGTTGGTTGGCAACAGAAACCAAAAATCAATATTTGGAAGTAGAATGGGTGAAACCACAAACGTTTAATGAAATTGTTGTAGATGAATTTGAGGAGAATATCTCTTCTTATACACTACAATATTGGGAAAATGAGGCTTGGAAAGATATTGCAAAAGGAAGGAGTTGTGGGGCAAATAAAAAGCATCAATTTAAAACCATTACATCTACAAAATGTAGGTTGTTTATTGTTGATGCAAAACAAGCTCCGTCAATAAAAGAGTTTAAAATTTTCAATATCAAAAAATAATAATTATCCAAAATAATGAACGTAAACACTAATAAAAGAGGAATCGTTTTTTTCCTTGCGTTTCTTTTCACAACGTCAGTAACTTTTGCAACAACGCCAACAAATTGGCAAAACGCCCAATGGATTTGGCAACAAGAAGAGGGGCCTTCCAATACTTGGATGAGTTTTAGAAAAACGATTACTGTAGAAGAACTTCCAGAAATAGTTGAAGCGCATATTGCTGTAGATAGTAAATTTTGGTTATGGATAAACGATGAAATGGTGATTTTCGAAGGAGGATTATCAAGAGGGCCAAGTCAAGCAGGGGAGTGGAATAGAAAAGAAAAAATAACACCAACCAATTCGTGGTACGAAACTGTAAATATTCAGCCTTATCTAAAAAAAGGAGAAAATACCATAGCAATATTGGTTTGGTATTGGGGAAGAGAAACGCACAAAGGCACACACATTGATAGCGGAAAAGGAGGTTTACTTTTTTCTACTCAAATAGGCAAACAACGATTAGTTTCTGATGGAAGTTGGAAGGCAAAACAGCATCCAGGATATGACAATACCATTGCTCCTGCTAGTAAATCATTGGTGCAATATTCGGTAAAATTTGATGCTCAAAAGGCTATGAATGATTGGTCTGAAAATGCTTGGTATACGTCTAATTTTGATGATAGCAATTGGCAAAAAGCCACAGAAAAAGGAAAAGCAGGTGTTGCCCCTTGGTACAATTTAGAACCTAATATTGTACCTCAATTAATCAACCACGGTTTAAATAACTATACAAATCATAACGATTTGCAATTTCCATTTATAAGTAAAGGGCAAGTTATTAAATGTAGACTTCCTTTTAATAAACAAATTACACCTTATTTAGAAGTTGAAGCCAAAGCAGGTGATACCATTTTTGTAACCACAGATAACCGCCTAAACAAAATTACGGCAACTTATATTACAAAATCAGGAACTCAAAAATTTGAAAGTTTTTCTTGGATGAATGGTAATGAAATACGCTATACCATTCCCAAAGGTGTTAAAGTAAAAGCGTTAAAGTACAGATGGATGAGTGTAGGGGAAATGGTTGGTAAATTTGAAGTAGAAGATCCGTTTTACAATCGCTTATGGTGGATGGGTAACAACACCTTATTTGTATGTGCTCGTGATAATTTTATGGATTGCCCAGATAGAGAACGTGCGTTGTGGATTGGAGATGTTGCAGATCAAACAGGTTATCTATTCTACTCTATGGATAATGCTGGACGTCAACTACTTAAAAAGGCAATATTACAAACGATGTCTTTTAGTCAAGATGGCGTAATTGGTGCATTAGGGCCACTAAGAGTTCGCGAATTGGTGGCACAAAGTTTACAATTTATTGCGCAGGGTATTTGGCCATATTATTTAAATACAGGAGACAAAGAAACGTTGCAAAAGGTGTATCCATTTGTTTATGAGTATTTAGCGTTGTTTCCAATGCAAGAAAATGGCTTGCCAAAATACAGAATACGCCAAAGTCCAGATGCTTGGGACTGGGTAGATTGGGGAGTTAAGAACACAGCAGATAAAGAACCAATTCAAGCAGCTTTTTACTATTTAGCCTTAAACAAAGCTAAAGAAATGGCAGAAGTTTTAGGAGAAGACTCGCACGCCAAATGGTATAAAGAACGAATGAAGAAGATGAAACCTGCATTTGAAAAAGTATACTGGAAGAACGGATTTTACAGTAGCAGTGCAGAAAAATTAAAAGACGATAGAGCCAATGCCATTGCAATTGTTTCAGGTATTGCAAATCCAAAGTTTTATAACCAAATTGTAGATAATGTTTTAATTCCAAATCGTTTTTCAAGTCCACATTTTGAGTGGCTTGCAGAAGAAGCAATGTGTATGGCAGGCAGACATAAAGCATCTTTAGCAAGAATGAAAGACCAGTACCAAAGTCAAGTAGATAAAAAATCGATGTCAACCTTATACGAAATGTTTCCTAGAGGTGGTAGTTACAATCACGCTTGGAATGGTTCCAATAAAATTTTATCAAAATACATAGCTGGAGTTGCACCAACTAAAGTAGGGTGGAGCGAATATCAAATATTGCCAAATCTGGTACATTTTAAGCAATTGAAAAAAGTGATTCCAACAGTAAAAGGAAACATTACCATTGATTTAGAAGTAAAACATAACGCATATCAATTAGAATTACTATCACCAGAGAATACCACAGCAATAATTGGGATTCCTAAGACAGATAAATTAATAACAGAAGTGTTTGCAAATGGAAAATTGGTTTGGAAAAAAGGCAAAACTAAGAAGTCTGTAACTGGATTTATTTTTGACAGTAAAAATGAAGAGTTTTTAAAATTCAAGGCGCAATCTGGTGCTTGGAAAATAGATGCTTCATACAAATAATTTTATAACATAATTATGAAAAAACTACTAACACTTATTTGTTTGTTCCTATTTGTTTTAGGATGTAATAAGGCTCAAAACCATGATTTAGTTCAATCTGGGTTTGAAAATCCAACAGACGATAATAATTTATGGTGTTATTGGTATTGGATTAATGATGATATTTCGAAAGAAGGCATTACCAAAGATTTAGAGGCGATGAAAAAAGCAGGAATTGGTGGTGCATTAATTGGCAATATCAATCCTGCTAAAAAAGATGGAAAAGTACCAATGTTGAGCGAAGAATGGTGGTCTCATATGGTACACGCTGTGGTTGAAGGAAAAAGAATAGGCGTAGATATTGGTGTTTTTAATTGCCCAGGTTGGAGTCAAAGTGGTGGTCCTTGGGTAGATTCTGAAAAAGCAATGCGTTATTTAACATTCAGTGAAACCAAGGTAAAAGGAGGAAAACTACTAAACATTCAACTAAAAAAGCCAAAAGAAAATTTTCAAGACACGCATACCTTAGCTTTTAAAACTTCTGAAATTGAACAGAAAAGTACACAATTTATCCCAACAAAAGTAACTGCAAATTGGAATGATTTTGATACAAAAGGGTTAATTGATGGTAATGTTGATTCTGATGTACATTTCAAAATTCAACCCAAAAAAGCTTTAGAAATTACGTTTGATTTAGAAGAAGAAATTACGGCGCGTTCAATTTCAATAGTGCCAAGTCAAGAATTTAAATGTCAAGTAGAAGTCTCTGCAATGGTTGATGGAAAAGAGCAAGTCCTTAAAAGATTCGCTTTCGATCGTTCTAAAATGACACCTAATGTAGGGCCTATTTTAAAAGGTGCTTTCGCGACAACTTTGCCTGATACTAAAGCAGAACTATTTAAGTTGAAATTCACAAAATTTATCTCACGTAAAAAGATCTATGGTTTTGCCGAAATTACTATTTCAGAAGCACCTGTGTTGGATAAATATATCGAAAAACAGTTGGGGAAAATGCATCCAACACCAGCACCAAACTGGGATACCTATGCATTTAATAAACAAGACGAACTTACAACTAAAATGGGGAGTGTACATCCTGAGGAAGTCATCAATATAAGCGATAAGATTGATGAAAATGGAAACCTAAAATGGAACGCTCCAAAAGGAAATTGGATCATTTTACGATTAGGAATGTCACCTACAGGAACTAAAAATGCACCTGCTGCACCACAAGGTGTGGGTTATGAAATTGATAAAATGAATGGCGAATTGGTGCAATATCACTTTGATAATTTTGTAGGCGAATTGTTAAAACGAATTCCAGAAGAAAGTAAATCTGCGTTTAAATACGTCATTGCAGATAGTTACGAAATGGGTTCTCAAAACTGGACGGATCATTACGAAGTAAAATTCCAAGAAAAATATGGTTACAATCCCATAAAATATTTGCCAGTTTTATCGGGTAGAATTGTGGGAAGTGTTGAAGAATCTGAGCGTTTTCTTTGGGATTTAAGACGTTCTATTGCTGATGATGTTGCTTATGAATATGTAGGCGCATTAAAAAAAGCAAGTAATAAACACAATTTAAAAACTTGGTTAGAAAACTACGGTCATTGGGGCTTTCCAAGCGAATTTATGATGTATGGTGGGCAATCTGATTTAATTGCTGGCGAATTTTGGAACGAAGGTACTTTGGGTAATATAGAATGTAAAGCATCATCATCAACAGCACATACCTATGGCAAACCTATAATTTCTGCAGAAGCGTTTACATCTGCCAGAAAAACGTATTTGAGGCATCCAGCAATGTTGAAAAAAAGAGGAGATTGGGCATTAACAGAAGGGGTCAATCATTTTGTGCTGCACTTGTATATTCAACAACCAGATGATAATCGAAAACCAGGAATGAACGCTTGGTTTGGAACAGAATTCAATCGTCATAATACGTGGTTTAGTAAAGCAGATTCCTATTTTAATTATTTACGTCGTTGTCAGCATTTGCTTCAGCAAGGTAAATATGTAGCAGATGTCTGTTATTTTATTGGAGAAGATGCACCTATAATGACAGGAGGTAGAGTTCCAGAAATTCCAAAAGGCTATTCGTATGATTATATCAATGCCGAAGTAATTTTAAGTCGGTTATCTGTAAAAGATGGACGATTTGTATTACCAGATGGTATGTCTTACAAAGTAATGGTATTGCCACCGTTTAAAACAATGCGACCTGAATTGCTAAAAAAGATAGAGGAATTAATACAACAAGGTGGAATTATTTTAGGGCCAAAACCAGAAAAATCACCAAGTTTAGAAAATTATCCTGCAAGTGATGACATCGTGAAAACCATCGCCAATAAAATGTGGGATGGAAATTACGAAAGTGGTAAAATGACTAAAAAATACGGAGAAGGAAAACTATTTGATGGTTACGAATTATCACAACTTTTTGAAACACTTAACCTATCAAAAGATTTTGAAGTTCCTGATGCTGCACCTGTGTTATGGACGCACAGAAATACTCCAGAAATGGATATCTACTTTATTACCAATCAAAGTAATAAGAAAATCGAATTATCTCCAGTGTTTAGAGTAGATAAAAATGTAAAACCACAATTGTGGGATGCAGTTTCCGGAGAAATTAGAGCTTTACCAGATTTTGAAGTAACTGAAACAGGAATAAAAGTACCTTTAAAAATGGAAGCTGCTCAGAGTTGGTTTGTTGTTTTTACTAAAGAAAATGAATCACTTACAAAACCAATGAATTCTAAAAACTTTCCAAGTTTTGAAAAAATAATTAACTTAAAAGCGCCATTTACTGTAGATTTTTCAAATAAAGAAATTGGTCCAAAAGAACCAGTTATTTTTAATAGTTTAGAAGATTGGTCAACTTCAGAAAATGAACAAATAAAATATTACTCAGGCTCCGCAAATTATACCACAACTTTTAACGTGGATAAACTTCCAGAAAACCAAGAGGTTTATATCAACTTAGGAAAGATTTCTGTAATGGCGAAAGTAAAATTGAATGGAAAAGATGTTGGAGGTGTTTGGATAGCCCCTTATCGTTTAAACATATCAAAGGCGATTAAGAAAGGAGAAAATAAATTAGAAATTGAAGTCGTTAATCTTTGGAGAAATCAATTAATTAAAGACAAACAAAGACCAGAAGAAGAAAAATATACTTGGTTGGTGACAGACGATATCAAATCGAAATCAAAACTCCAACCTTCAGGATTATTGGGACCAGTTATTATTGAAACCATTATAAACAATAAATAAGATAGACAATTATAAAA
>Ga0209137_1000049_pt1 | contig 129703 bp, 117 predicted proteins | sample SaaInl5LU_22_DNA_FD_184642 | JGI IMG/M metagenome (GOLD analysis project Ga0209137, IMG submission 184642) | Marine microbial communities from expanding oxygen minimum zones in the Saanich Inlet - ESP_105LU_22_DNA (SPAdes) (version 2) | ecosystem: Environmental > Aquatic > Marine > Intertidal...
GGTGGGAGTTGCTCACCATCTGAAAGTTGTTAGACCATAACAATGTCGTGATGAAAAAAGGGCTGCGAAATACGCAGCCCTTTGTTTTATTTCGTAAATTCGAAGGTTTGAGCTTAGCGTTTCGAGAACTGGAAGCTCCGACGGGCTTTGCGCTTACCGAATTTCTTACGTTCCACAACCCGGCTGTCGCGGGTCAGGAAGCCGGCGGCTTTCAGCGCGCCGCGCAGGCTGGGTTCATAGAGTTGCAAGGCTTTGGAGATGCCGTGTTTCACAGCGCCTGCTTGGCCTGTCAAACCGCCGCCTTTGACTGTGGCAACCACGTCAAATTCGCCTTCAACACCGGCCACCTGCATCGGTTGACGCAGGATCAGCTGCAAAACAGGGCGTGCAAAATAGGCGTCTTGGTCTTTGCCATTCACAGTCACCTTGCCGGAACCTGGTTTGATCCAGACACGGGCAACCGCGTCTTTACGTTTGCCAGTGGCGTAGCTGCGGCCCAAGTCATCGCGAACAGGTTCCCGAGGCGCTGCGATTTCAACCACAGCAGAGGTGCCTTCGGCGACCGCTGCCAGGTCTTCGAGAGATGTAATTTGATCTGACATCGCTTATACCCGTGTGTTTTTCTTGTTCATGACTTTTACATCCAATACGGTTGGCGCTTGCGCCTCATGTGGATGCTCGGCGCCTGCATAGACACGCAGATTGGTCATAATCTGACGCGACAGACGGTTGCCTGGCAACATGCGCTTCACAGCCTGTGTCAAGACGCGCTCAGGATATTTGCCCTCCAGGATCGTGCCCGTGGTGCGGGATTTGATCCCACCTGGGTATCCGGTGTGCCAATAGTTTTCTTTGTTGCGCTTGTTACCGGTCAGCTGAACTTTTTCAGCATTGATTACAATCACATTGTCGCCCATATCCATGTGCGGTGTGAAGGTGGCTTTGTGTTTGCCACGCAGGCGCATTGCAATAATCGAAGCCAAACGGCCCAACACAACGCCTTCGGCGTCGATCAGAATCCATTTTTTATCGATATCTGCAGGTGTTGCAGAGAAGGTTTTCATTTTTTATACCCATCGAGGTTGGTGATGGGCGGGTTATAGAGATTGGCACGGCACAGTCAACACAGAAACACCTTATTAAATTATTTAAAATCAATTAATTAAAAATAAGGTATCATTTTACCCCATATCAACACCTCTCCCCTCCTCACTCATCGCGCGGAATGGCATAGGTGAGATTGGCACGCGCCACCGGCTGGGTTTGGTCCGCGGAATAGATCATGCTCTGACACACAGCCAAGGACCGGCCAAGTTTGATCACCTCATTCTTGCACAGTAAATCCGCGCCCGCGCTGGGTTTGCGCATGAAATCAATCCCGCAATTTGTGGTCACAGCCAAGGCTTTGGGTCCGATCAGCGCCAGAATATGCAAATAGGCCGCCACATCCGCCAAGGCAAACATAGACGGCCCCGAGACCGTGCCACCGGGACGCAGATGCTTTTCCTGCACATGAAGCGCCACTTCCAGCTGCGCGGCGCTCAGGTCGGTGATTTCGAATTCATCCGCCACCTGCGGGAATTCGAGCCCCAAAAAAGCCTTCAGTTCCGCAGCGTTCATTTTAAGTGCCATTGTCCCGCTCCCTCGCTTTTGGTTATGGTGCCGAGGAAGTTCATGGAGAGCAAGATGGCAATTTTGACACGCCGCGACGAAAACGCCGTCGCCTACCTTACAATGAATGCGCCCGAGCGGCTCAATGCGCTGTCGGATGAAATGCTGGCCGCGCTGCAAGACACTTTGACGGCGTTGAGGTCAGACACGAGCATCCGGGCGGTTGTGCTGGCCGGAACCGGTAAAGCCTTCTGCGCCGGCCATGACCTCAAGCAAATGACCGCGGCGCGGCAAAATGCCGATGGCGGCGCGGCCGCCTTTAAAGATCTTTTTGACCGCTGTGCCACCTTCATGCAAACGGTGCAGGAAATCCCACAGCCCGTGATTGCCCAAGTGCACGGGATCGCGACCGCCGCAGGGTGTCAGCTGGTGGCAAGCTGTGATCTGGCGCTCGCGGCCGAGGGCACGCGATTTGGCGTGAATGGCGTCAACATCGGCCTGTTTTGCTCAACGCCCATGGTGGCGCTCTCGCGCAACATCGCCCGAAAGCGCGCATTTGAAATGCTGGTCACGGGCGCGTTCATGACAGCCGATGAGGCCAAACAGGCCGGGCTTATCAACCGCGTGGTGCCGGAAACAGAGCTTGCCGAGAGCACCCGCGCCTTGGCAGAGCTCATCGCCTCCAAACTTGGCTCTGCGGTTAAAACCGGCAAGACCGCCTTTTATCAGCAAATTCAGATGCCATTGGATCAAGCCTATGCCTACACGGGCCAAGTCATGGTGGAGAATATGCTGAACCGGGACACAGAGGAAGGGATCGCTGCCTTTATTGAAAAGCGCGATCCCAATTGGTCGCAAGACTGAGCCCTTTCCTTCTGCCGCACATGCCATTACATCGCCTGCCATGACACAAAGATTGAACATCATAGGCGGCGGCATGGCCGGCTGCGAAGCGGCGTGGCAGGCAGCACAGCTTGGTGTGCCGGTGACGATTCATGAAATGCGCCCCAAGGTGGAGACCTTTGCCCATCAAACCGGCGATTTAGGCGAGATGGTGTGTTCCAATTCCTTCCGCTCCGATGATGACGAGCAAAACGCTGTGGGTTTGGTCCATTGGGAGATGCGGGCCGCGGGCAGCCTCATCATGGCCACAGCCGACAAACATCGCATACCCGCCGGCGGTGCTTTGGCGGTAGACCGCGAACCCTATGCCAAAAGCATCACTGCGGCGATCCATGCGCATCCCTTAATCGATGTCACCTATGAGGAAATCACCCATCTGCCCGATGAGGGCCTGTGGATTGTCGCCACGGGGCCATTAACCTCTGGCGCCTTGGCCGAAGCGATACAGGCGGAGACCGGCGCAGAGGCCCTGGCCTTTTTCGATGCAATTGCGCCGATCATCTATGCCGACAGCATCGACATGAGCCGGGCTTGGATGCAGTCGCGCTATGACAAGGGCGAGACTGAAGAAGAGCGGACGGCCTATCTCAACTGCCCGATGAACAAAGAGCAATATGAGGCCTTTATAGATGCGCTGCTCGAGGCTGAAAAAACTGAGTTTAAACCGGGCGAAACTGCCGGGTATTTTGACGGCTGCCTTCCGATTGAGGTCATGGCCGAACGTGGCCGTGAAACCCTACGTTTTGGCCCGATGAAGCCGGTTGGGCTGCGCAATGCACATGATCCAGAGAATAAACCCTATGCGGTGGTGCAGCTGCGCCGGGACAATGCATTGGGCACGCTGTTTAATATCGTCGGGTTTCAAACCAAGATGAAATATGGCGCGCAAACCCGCGTATTGCGCATGATCCCAGGCCTGGAGCAGGCTGAATTTGCGCGATTGGGCGGGATTCACCGCAATTCTTTCATCAACTCCCCCACCCTGCTGACGCCGCAAATGCAGCTCAAAAGCAAGCCGAATATCCGTTTTGCAGGTCAAATCACTGGCGTTGAAGGCTATGTCGAAAGCGCGGCCATGGGCATGGTTGCGGGCCGAATGGCGGCCGCGGAACTCTCAGGGCGCAGTTTGCCACCGCCGGGGCCAGAGACCGGTTGTGGCGCTTTGATCACCCATATTACCGGCGGCGCAGTGGCCAAGACCTTTCAACCGATGAATGTGAATTTCGGGCTGTTTCCACCGATTGACACGGTGAAGGGGGGGCGCAAAAGGCGCAAGGAGCGTTACAAAGCCTATACAGACCGTGCCAAAGAGGCGTTTTCAGCCTGGCTCGCGCGATAATCTCTTGCCAAAACAGCACCAAGCTCTAGGCTGTCGCCATGACGCAGGACCGCATTTTACCCACTAAATTCCCGCTCTGGGTGCCGCGCCCGGTGGAAGAAACTTTGGAAATCTACGCCGATTGGGCCTCTCATTACGATGCGGATTTGGCCGAAGCCGGTTATGACACCCCGCGCCGCATTGCCGCCGCATTAAAACCCTATGCCCAGCCGAGCGACCGCATTTTAGATTTTGGCTGCGGCACGGGCCTGTCTGGCCTCGCGCTGCAAAATGCTGGATTTATAAATATCGATGGCTTGGACATCTCTGCACCCATGTTGGAAAAGGCCAGGGCGCGGAGGCTCTACACCCATCTTTGGCAAGGTCGCCCGGGTGAGATCACCGGTGTGACCGCTGGACAATATTCCGTGATCGTCGCTGCCGGTGTGGTTTCGCTCGGCGCGGCGCCACCTGAAACTTTGAGCCTGATCCTTGATCACCTCACCCCCGGCGGGGTCATCGGCTTGTCCTTTAACGATCCCACTGTGGCCCATGGCAGCTATGATGCTGTTTTAAATGACGAGATTGGCCAAGGGCGGCTCGAGGTTTTGTTTCGTGAAAATGGCTTGCACCTGCGCGAGCCTCCTATGGGCTCGGATGTCTTGATCTTGAGGCGCCTGTGATCCGCACCCGCTTTGCCCCCTCTCCGACGGGCCCGTTGCACCTTGGACATGCCTATTCAGCCATAACCGCTCATGATTTTGCGCGGCGGCAGGGCGGCGCGTTTGTGCTGCGGATCGAAGATCTCGATCAAAGCCGTGCGCGGCCCGAATGGGAGGCACAGATTTTTGATGATTTGGCCTGGCTTGGCCTGACCTGGGATGGGCCTGTGTTGCGCCAATCAACACGCAGTCAGGCCTATGAGGCGGCGCTCACCTCGCTGACCAAGCGCGGGCTCCTCTACGGCTGTATATGCAGCCGCCGCGATATTGCGGAGGCCGCCTCAGCCCCCCAAGAAGGCGCGTCACCGGTTTGGGGACCCGATGGGTTGGTCTATCCCGGCAGCTGTCGCCCGATGGACGGCGGCGCGCCTCTTGCCGGGCCAGCGCGGCGGCTGAATATGGCAGCTGCGCTCACGGGCTGCTCTGAGATTGCCTTTCAAGAGCTTACCGATGACCTCAAAACACCGAAAAATCACATTCAAAAAGCTGCGCAATTCATTGATAATATTGGAGACGTTGTCTTGGCCCGCAGGGACGGCGCCGCGGCTTATCATCTCGCTGTTGTGGTGGATGATGCGGCGCAGGATATCACCCATGTGCTGCGCGGCGCCGATCTTCTGAGCGCCACCCCCATCCATGCCTTGCTGCAACACCTCCTAGGTTACCCAAAGCCCTGCTACCATCACCACCGCCTCATTCGCGATTCACAGGGTAAACGTCTCGCGAAACGCGATGATGCCAAGGCCATTGCAAAATTCCGGAGCGAAGGCGCGAGTCCTGACGATATCCGCGCGATGGTCGGCCTGCCCCCGCGCTCCGGCTGAAAGAATCATTTCTTATATATTTCAGATTATTGCCTGACTTATCTCACGCGGCTCTCCTGAGATCACCGAGGTGTAAAAGCAGCTGCGGCGATTGGTGTGGCAGGCCGGCCCCTCCTGCATCACGATCACCAAAAGGCAATCTTGATCGCAATCGTACCGCAGATCGACCAATGTCTGCCTATGACCGCTGGTCTCCCCTTTTACCCAAAACTTCTGTCGTGACCGAGACCAATAGGTCACGCTGCGGCTGGTCAGGGTTTCAGCCACCGCTTCAGCATTCATCCAAGCCAGCATTAATACCTCACGCGTCTCCGCACATTGTGCAATCACCGGCAGTAATCCGTTGGCATCATATTTGAGCGTTTGCGGGTCGAACATCTCAGCCCTCCTCTTGCATTTCACGATTGAGGCTTATCTATTGGGTGCAACGGGGAATGTCCAAACAATGACTGAACAAATTGACTTGATCAAACTTTATTCCACAAAAATTCTCGCCCTCGCAGCGCAGATGCCGCATGTGGGTCATCTGGACAATCCAGGCGCCAGCGCCACGAAACGCTCACCGCTGTGTGGATCGAAGGTGACCGTTGATGTGACGATGCAAGATGGCAAAATCACTGAATTTGCACAAAATGTAAAAGCCTGCGCCCTTGGTCAAGCGGCCGCAAGCATTGCGGGTCAAAACATCATTGGCCGCACCGCTGAAGAGGTGGCACGCGCGCGCGATGAGCTGGCCGCAATGCTGAAATCCGGAGGGCCACCGCCTAGCCCGCCATTTGACGGCTTTGAAGTGCTGGCGCCGGCAGTTGATTACAAGAACCGCCACGCGAGCATTCTGTTGTCGCTCGAAGCCACGGCGGAGGCTTGTGCCAGTATCGCGTCTAAAAAATTGCCGTGAGGCCCTATGGGGTTTACTCAAAATTAACAGTTTCAGGAAAGATTGACTGCAATTTTAATCAAAATTTTGGTTAATTGTTTTTCACTTTTTGAAGCGCAGTCTCAATGCCCGATTACACGCTACATGCAATCAATGGCACCGCATCCAATGTTTTGGGGAGTGGATTCACTTGGAATAAGTCCGGATCCTTTACCTACGACGAAGCAAACACGCCAATCGAGACCCTGGTCTTCACCGACAATGATACACAGCTGACAATTAACGACACCAGCTTAGAGTTGGTAAAATCGATAAATGGCATCATTCAAAACAGCAATGCGCGTGTCGGTGGCTCTTGGACGGTGACTGGCTCGGACGGATCTAGCTTCAAGGTTTGGCGCATGTTGGCGCCACCCCAAGTGGAAGGTTATTTGCTTTTCACGCAGGATCTCACCCATGGGGTGACCTATAGTCTTTCAAACTTCACCGGCGGGGATCCCATGCCCTATGCGCAGATCGCGCCGCAAAATACACCATGCTTTACTGCGGGCACCTGGATTGACACCCCATCCGGCGCAAGGCGCGTGGAAACGCTCCATGTTGGCGACCTGGTCACCACCCGGCACCACGGTCCACAAACCATCCGTTGGATTGGCAAACGATCAATCAAACTCGCGCCCTATTTCCCCGAAGACAAATTTCGACCCATCCAAATTTCCATCGGCGCCTTAGGACAGGGCCTGCCCCGCAAGCCCCTGGGCCTATCCCGCCAACATCGGGTCTTGGTGTCATCGCCTATAAATCACCGCATGTTTGGTACGCAGGACAGCTTGATTGCCGCGATCAGGCTCACAGAATTGCCAGGAATTGCCATCGACACATGCTGCACGGAAGTGACATATATCCATCTGTTATTTGATCAACATGAGGTGATATTTGCCAATGGCGCTCCCTGCGAGAGCCTGCACACCGGTCCAGAGGCCATAAAATCCATCTCGCCCGCCGCCCGCGCGGAGCTCTTTGCCATATTTCCAGAGCTGATGACTAACGCGAACCCGCGCCGCCTGGCCGCTCTTTGCCCCGAAAACCGCCAGCAGCGACAGCTGATCGCCCGCCACAAGAAGAACAACAAACCTCTCCTTTGCCCTTAAAACCTCAGGCTTGCACGGGCAGCACGGGGGGAAAATATCTGCGCCTGTCTCTAGAGGCTGGGAATAAACAGACCGATGTAGAGCATCGCGATGATTGCAAATGCACCGATGGCATCCTTGATTGTTTCTTTTGTTTCCAAGCGGCGCGAGGCATCGCTCTGCGATTTCCGGGCGTTTGAGAAAAAATTATCCATGATCTGCTCCCATGCTTCAGTGTTGCTGATTTGTTCTCACAAACCGGCAGTCATGTAAAGAACTTTTAAAGAACATTCGTGAACAAAATTTTTAACCCACTGATATTAAATGGACCGCCTGATCCTGTTCCATCAGCCAAAGCAGGAGTCGCGCCGCCCTGCCCCGTGTGCTCGTGAGGGCGGGATCACTATGTAACAGCATGCGCGCGTCTTGATGCGCTGTGGCCATCAAAGCGCTCTGGTGTTCCAAATCGGCGACCTTGAACCGAGGCAGGCCCGATTGTGCCGTGCCAATCACATCTCCGGCCCCGCGCATCTTCAGATCCTCCTCAGCGATGAGAAACCCATCCTCCGTATCGCGCATAATAGCCAGCCGCCGCTCGGCAGATTTGCTCAATGGAGCTTGATACATCAACAAGCAGGTCGAGGCGGCATCTCCGCGCCCCACGCGTCCGCGCAATTGATGGAGCTGGGCCAGGCCAAAATTTTCCGCACGTTCGATCACCATGATCGTCGCATTCGGCACATCAACCCCCACCTCAATCACTGTGGTGGCGACCAAGACCTGTGTCTTGCCCGACACGAACTCCGCCATCGCTGCATCCTTCTCAGCGGGCGCCAATTGCCCGTGGACCAAGCCGACCCTATCATCACCAAGGGCCGCGCGCAGAATTTTGAACCGCTCTTCGGCCGCGGTTAAATCCATGGTCTCGCTCTCTTCGACCAATGGGCAAACCCAATAGGCTTGGCGGCCCGAAGCAATGGCGGCTTTCAATTTCGAAATCACATCCGCCAAACGCGCCAGCGGGACCGCAGCAGTGGTGATGGGTTTGCGCCCTGGTGGTTTTTCATAGAGCGTGGAGACATCCATATCGCCATATTGCGCGAGCTCCAAAGACCGCGGGATTGGCGTGGCACTCATCACCAGCACATCCACTTTGGTCCCCTTTGCGCCCAGGGCCAGGCGCTGCCGCACGCCAAACCGGTGCTGCTCATCAATGATCGACAGACGCAGATCTTTGAAGGTCACCTGCTCTTGAAACACCGCATGGGTGCCCACAAGGATATCAATCGCGCCGCTGGCCAAATCCTCCAGCTTTTGACGGCGCGCCGCGCTTTTGTCCCGCCCTGTGAGCATATCGACCCGCACCCCGGCGCGATCGGCCAAGGGGCGCAGCCCCTCCAGGTGCTGACGCGCCAAAATCTCCGTCGGTGCCATTAAAACGCCCTGCCCGCCACTTTCCACCGCCTGCAACAAGGCCATAAAGCCAACCAATGTTTTCCCCGCCCCAACGTCACCTTGGAGCAACCGGTTCATGCGTCGGGGGCTGGCCATATCCGCCCCAATCTCGGCAATGGCCTGGCGCTGCGCTCCCGTGGGCGCATAGGGCAGCTGCTCCAAAACTTTGCGTTGCAACTGACCGGTCCCGGCGGTGATCCGTCCGGTCTTAACCCGCGCTTGCGCCCGCGCAATCGCCTTGGTCAGCTGGTGGGCCAGAAATTCGTCATAGGCCAAGCGCGCCCGCGCCGGGTTATGGGCGGCCACATCATCTGCGCTTTTGGGGCTGTGAGCTTGGTGAACAGCGGTGGCAAAATCTGGCCAGCCCTTGTCGCGCAGCACAGAGGGCTCGATCCATTCGGGCATTTCTGGCAGCTTGCCTATGGCCGCGCGCACAGCCTTGGCCATGAGCTTTCCCGAAACCCCGGCGGTGAGCGGGTAGACGGGTTCAAATTGGGGCAGCTCCTCCTGTTCCTCCGGCTTCAGAATATACTCGGGATGCACCATTTGCGCGCGGTGGTCGAAGACCTCGAGCTTGCCAGAAATCAATCGCTCCTCACCCATCGGCAAGATACGCTCGAGATAATCCCCGCGCGAATGAAAAAAGATCAGCTCAATGGTGGTTTGCGCGTCTTCCACAATGATCCGATAGGGTTTGCCGCGGCCTCGGGCCGGCATATGTTTGACCACGCGCACGCGCACGCTGAGGGTTTGCGGCGCCGGCAATCCTTGCACGCTGTGCACGACCCGGCGATCGACCACCGCATGCGGCAGGGTAAAAATCAAATCACGCGGCTTGGTGATTTTCAATCCAGCAAAGGCTTTGGCGCTTTTCTCGCCTACACCAGCCAATGTGCTGAGCTCCGCAAAAAGCGGGAAAAGACTTTCGGGGCGCGTACTCATAGCCCGTCAATCAATGCGATCCAGCCCTCTTCATCAAGGGTCTCAATTCCCAGTTCCGCCGCCTTTTTTGCCTTTGATCCCGCACCCTCACCAGCCACAAGAATATCTGTCTTGGCACTCACTGACCCAGAGACTTTCGCACCCAGCGTCTCTGCCCGGGCCTTTGCCTCTGCCCGGGTCATTTGGGTGAGCGTGCCGGTAAACACAACGGTCTTGCCTGCCACGGGGCTGCTTGCGCTGTCAATCTGCGGCGCAGGAATGACCTGCAATTGCGCAAGCAAGAGCTGCAAAGCTGCAAAGCGCTCAGGATCTTGAAAGGGTTCAACCACCGATTGGGCCATAACCGCGCCCACCCCATCAATATCAACCAAGGCCGCGGCCGCCGCGCTGCCAGGCACGGCGGTGCGCATCGCTTCACAGAAGGCCTCCCAGGTGACGAAGCGATTGGCCAAGAGCTTGGCCGCGCCTTCACCCACATGCCGGATCCCAAGGGCGAAAATCAAACGGTGAAGCTCAATGCGGCGCTTGGCGTCGATGCCATCAAACAGTTTTTGGGCAGATTTCTCGCCCCAACCGTCAAGCTTACTCACCTGCTGCAATTGTCCGGGACCAAAACGCGCCTTAAGGGTAAAAATATCCACCGGTGTCCGAATCCAGCCCCGATGGTAAAATTGCTCAATCTGTTTGGCGCCAAGACCTTCGATATCAAAAGCCTGTCGCGAGACGAAATGCTTCAACGATTCAATGGCCAAATCCGCCAAAGGTTCGGCACCAGAGTAGCGCCAGACTGCATCGCCCGGCGCGCGCTGGCCCTCGATGCCCTCTTGTTTAAGCTTTTCTGCGAAATCAAATGGTTGGCTATCGGGAGGGCGGCGCGACAGATCCACATCAGCGATTTTCGGAATGACATCTCCAGCACGGTAAATCTGCACCCAATCGCCCACGCGAATGTCCTTGCCGCCACGGATGCTTTGGCCTTTGCTGTCACGTCCGGCGATATAATCTTCATTGTGCAATGTGGCATTGGAGACCACCACACCGCCAACCGTCACCGGATTGAGACGCGCCACCGGGCTTAACGCACCTGTGCGCCCAACTTGAATGTCGATGTCCAGCAATTCAGTCCAAGCCAATTCCGCAGGAAACTTATGGGCAATGGCCCAGCGGGGGGTGGTGGCCCGAAACCCAAGACGCGCTTGCAGCGCAAGATCATCCACCTTGTAGACCATGCCATCGATATCATAGCCCAGATCAGAGCGGGCCAGTTCAACGGCGCGGTAATGGGTGAGCAACTCTTGCGACGTCTCACATGTTTTGAACAGAGGGTTGGTGGAAAACCCCAAAGACTGTAGGCGCGCCACGGCCTCTGACTGGCTCGGCGCTAAGGGCTCGGATAGATCGCCCCAAGCATAAGCGAAAAATAACAACGGGCGCGCCTTGGTGATCTGAGCGTCCAATTGGCGCAAAGATCCGGCCGCAGCATTGCGCGGGTTTGAGAAAGGTTTCTGCCCAGCCTGCTCTTGTGCGGCGTTGAGAGCGGCAAAATCCGCATGGGTCATATAGACTTCGCCGCGCACCTCGAGAACATCCGGCGCGCCGCTCAATGTCTTGGGAATATCGGCGATTGTGCGGGCATTGGCCGTCACATCTTCCCCGGTTTCGCCATCTCCGCGCGTCACCGCATGCACAAGCCGCCCCTTCTCATAGCGCACCGCCAAAGAAAGGCCGTCAATTTTCGGCTCGGCCGTCATGCGCATATGGGACTGGGGGGGGAGATTTAAAAATTTTTTAAGCCGGGCGGTGAAATCCTCCACCTCTTCCGCCTCGAAGGCATTGGATAGAGATAGCATCGGTTGACGATGCCGAATTTTGCCAAATCCCTCTTTCGGTTTTGCGCCGACTTGATCGCTCGGGCTATCGGGTCGCTTAAGATGCGGAAATTGGTGTTCAATCTGCGCATTGCGCAGCTTGAGCCGATCGTAGGTGGCGTCATCGATCGACGGGCTGTCGTCGTGATGATACGCGCGATTGGCCTGCGCCAAAGCCAATGCCAAGCGCTGCAATTCACGGGCTGCTTGGTCTTCCGTCATGTCTGATACTGGTGGATCTTGCGCCATTCCGCCCCCCGGATTCTTCGGGATAAACTACGGATTGGATCCGATCCCGTCCAGAGGCCTTATGCTATGATTTGTGACCGGTCTCGCGACAAGGCATCACGGTCAAATCGGTCGTGGAACCGACATCTGGCATGCATTCTTCGCGAAGCTCAGCCTCTGTCACGCCGTTTTAGGCACCATCGACAGCTCCTGGTGCCGCGCATGGGGCCCAGAGCCCCAAGACGCGCGGGATATAATCCCTCCTAGGCCGAAATCGCCATATCTTGCTCCGTATCGTCCGGCTTGGGGTCACGCAGCACATATCCGCGCCCCCAAACAGTCTCGATGTGATTTTCACTACCGGTGGCTTCGCTTAATTTCTTTCCTAATTTACAGATAAATACATCAATGATTTTCAGCTCTGGTTCATCCATGCCGCCGTAGAGATGGTTTAGGAACATTTCCTTAGTGAGTGTCGTTCCCTTACGCAGGCTCAACAGCTCCAACATTTGATATTCTTTGCCGGTCAAATGAACCGTATTCCCACGGACTTCCACGGTTTTTCCATCCAAATTCACCTCGATATCACCCGTTTTGATGATCGATTGCGAATGCCCTTTTGAGCGCCGAATAATGGCATGAATCCGTGCGATCAGCTCCTCCCGGTGGAAGGGTTTGGTCAGATAATCATCGGCGCCAGAGCCAAATCCGCGCATTTTGTTATCCGTATCGGTCTCACCCGACAGAATTAAAATCGGCGTATCTATCCGAGCAACGCGCAGCTGACGCAGCACATCATGCCCATTGATATCAGGCAAAACCAAGTCCAGCAAAATAAGGTCGTAGTCATAGAGTTTGGCTAAATCGATGCCCTCTTCCCCCAGATCGGTGGTGTAGACGTTAAAATTCGCATGCCCCAGCATAAGTTCAATACTTTTAGACGTGGCAGGATCATCTTCAATCAAAAGTATCCGCATTAATATCCCCAATAACAGCTAAATACATCCTGAAATAAACTGGTTAATTTAACGTTACCCATAAATCCCATTTGTGTAAACTATTGATCAAATTGGCGATACTTTTTTAAAGCCGTGGTACGCAGGGCTGATTCCCCGTGCCGGGCCACGGCCGTTTGCCAGCTGCTGTACTCATCTTGAGTCAAATCATAAAGGCTACAGGCCTCTTCAAGCGAAATCAGTCCGAAACGTACCGCTTTCACAACAGCTGCCTTACGGGAGGCAACCCAGCGCTTTGTCGTGGGGGGCGGCAGGTCGCCGCGGCTTAAATACCCGCCATCGGGCAACTGGACCGTGCGTGGACCGCGAACCTTACGAATATGCATATTGCGGGCTCCTTTCTCGCGGCCAAATGACCGCAAAGCACTTAAAGTGTTGTGAAGCGCGCGATTTTTGTTATTATAATTTTGCTAAATTCTGCAGGAACGAGCACCTCCCATGCGTCACAACACCCCTTTAAATTCCCTTGGTTTTGCCAAGGCACCCGAGGACACGCGGGTTGTTGTTGCCATGTCAGGCGGGGTCGACAGTTCTGTTGTGGCGGCTGATTTGGCCGCGCAAGGCTATGATGTTGTTGGCATTACGCTCCAACTTTACGATCACGGAGCGGCTCTTGCCAAAAAGGGGGCATGCTGCGCTGGCCGCGACATTCACGATGCGCGCCGCGTCGCCGAAGAGCTCAATTTTCCGCATTATGTTTTGGACTATGAGAACAAGTTTCGCGAAGCGGTTATCGATGATTTTGCCGAAAGCTACCTTGCTGGAGCCACGCCCGTCCCCTGCATTCGCTGCAATGAGCGCGTGAAATTCAAAGATTTGCTGCAAACAGCCAAGGATTTGGACGCCGATTGTATGGCGACCGGCCACTACATCCAGCGCAAAATCGGCCCGAACGGTGCGCAATTGCATATGGCGGCAGATCAAAATCGCGATCAAAGTTATTTTTTATTTTCGACCACCTCCGAGCAACTCGAATATCTGAGATTTCCACTCGGGCATTTGACCTCTAAGGCCGAAACCCGCGCGCTTGCGAGCAAATACGGCCTGGGCGTCGCCGATAAGCCCGACAGCCAAGATATTTGCTTCGTGCCAGATGGGAACTACGCCGCGGTGATTGAAAAACTGCATCCCGGCTCGGCAAAACCGGGCGACATTGTCGATCAGAACGGCACAGTATTGGGGAGCCATGAGGGCATCATCCATTACACCATAGGCCAGAGGCGCGGACTTGGCATAGGCGGATTGACCGATCCAATCTATGTGGTCCGTTTGGATATTGAGAACCGGCAAGTGGTTGTCGGACCAAAAGAGATGCTGGCGACGCGGCACGTGCGTCTCAAGGACGTCAATTGGCTTGGCGACACGCCTTTGACAGCCCAGACCGAATGGAGCATCGCCGCCAAAGTCCGCTCCACCCGACCGCCGCGCGACGCCGTGCTGCGCCCAATCTCTGAGACAGAAGCGGTGGTGGAGCTGATGATGGCTGAAGAAGGTGTCGCGCCCGGTCAAGCATGCGTTTTTTATGATCCAGAGGGCAGCCGGGTTTTGGGCGGTGGCTGGATCACCCGTGGCTAAGCTTTTTTGAGCCCATCAAGCACGGCGCGCGCAGCGCGATAGGGCAACTCTGGATCTCCACGGCCAAGCCGCATCATGGTCGTCTCTATGGCCTCTGCCTGCCGCGCGGGTGCGTTCAAAATTTGCAGCAAAGCGGGCGCGATGCGCTCGGCTTTACAGTCCTTCCCAATAAATTCCGGAACAGCGCGAGTCTCTGACACGAGGTTGACCAAGGTGACCGTATCAACTTTGAGCATAGCTCCGATCACCAACCGCGAGATGAGGCCCATGTCATAGGCAATCACCATCGGCGTGCCGGCTGCAGCCAGCTCGAGCGATACGGTGCCAGAGGCCGCCAGAGCCGCTGTTGCGGCACCATAGGCCACCAGCCGCTCCTGAGCCGCGTCCGCCGCGCTGAGACCCGACCCGGTGATCACCACAGGCCTATCCTGCGGCAACGCGTCAATGCCCGCCCGCAAGAGCGGCTCCAAATGTGGCAAGGTTGGAAAAATCAGCTGAAAATCTGCAAAATATGGCTCTGACAGCACCTGGCAGAACACCGGCAAAAGGCGCTTGATTTCCGAAGCGCGAGACCCGGGCAAAATTGCCAAGGACTGCCGTGCTGGATCCAAGCCGAAATCGGCTTGAAATTGAGCAATCTGTTTGGCGGTGATCGGGGCTTGCGCTGCGACCGGATGACCAACAAAATCGCAGGCCATGCCCGCCGCCTCCATATAGGGCGGCTCAAACGGCAAGAGCGCCAGCACATGATCAATATAACCCGCCATTTTGCCGGCGCGCCCTGGGCGCCAAGCCCAGACGGAGGGCGCGACATAATGGCAGGTTCTGATCTTCGGGTCCGCCGCCCGGACAGCCCGCGCCACCCGCAGGGAAAAATCTGGACTGTCGATGGTGATCAAAATATCCGGTTTCCAGGCCAGCACCTCCGCCACGGTCTGATCCATGCGGCGCTTTAGAGCAAAATATTTTGGCAAGACTTCCGCCAGGCCCATGACGGCGAGCTCTGACATATCGAACAGGCTGTTCAAACCTTCACTTTGCATCTCCGGCCCGGCGATACCTCGAAAGCGCACGTCCGGTGCGAGGTGACGCAGCCCGCGCATCAGATTAGCCCCAAGCCGATCGCCGGAGGCTTCACCAGCCAAGAGGAAGACTTTCACAGCTCCGCCTCACAGACCCAAAGAAAAAGCCCCAAACGATTCGCCTCTGCAATCACTTGCGGTAAATCCAGCGCCACCACGCCGTCCTGTGCAATGGCCACGCCCGACAGCCCCGCCTGCGCGGCCTGCACCAGGGTCTCAGGGCCAATCGCCGGCAAATCGATTCGCCGTTCTTGACCTGCTTTCGGCGCTTTATAGAGCAAACCGCCCTCGGGCCAATCCGCAGGGCGCGCGGACGATAGGCTGGACAACATCCAGCGGGTGCCGCCAAAAGCCTCCACGGCCAGAACATGGCCAGAGGCCACAACACAGCCCTGCCCCATATCCAAGGCTGATAGTCCCTCGACAACCCTTTGAGCCCGCGCCACATCCTTTCGTTCTTGAGCGTCTGGCGCGCGGATGCTCAACACCCCGCCCGGCGGTAGAAGCTCTGGGACGAGCTGGGAAAACCCAACCACTTCAATCCCAGCTTGTTCGAAAATATCAATAACTGTGCGCAGGGCAGCATCATCGCCGCCGGCAAGCGCCCCGACAATTTGCGCCACCAAGGGCCGTGTGGCCGCATCAATGCGCTCGGGTTCAAGCTTTGGCCGCCGAATTGCACCCGCAAAACACACCTGCATCACCCCGCGCGCTTTCAACGCGTTGATGAATGTTCCCAGGGTTTCAAGCCGGAAGGTCAAATCAACAGTAAGACCCTCGGGCGGGAACTGCTCCAGAGCCGCAATCACGGGCGCGTGGGAGCTGTTGCGAAGAATCAGACCTGGCAAAGCGCCCTGCCCGCATATCAGCGCCAGCATCCGATCAACCCGGCGTTAAAAACGAGCGGCCGCTGTCGCCCAGAATAAAATCAACGATCTCTTGAACATAGGCGCTGTCCGTTTCCTCACCCAGCCGTTTCGCCCGATCTTGAAACGCCCCTTCTCCCTGCGCCAGCATCTGAAATGCGGCGCGCAGAGCCGTGATATCTTTGCGATCAACCCCGCGGCGCTTGAGGCCAACCAAGTTGAGCCCATCCAATTCGCCCCGCGATGCCTGCACCAGACCATAGGGAATCACATCATGAGTCACCATGGTCACAGCACCAATAATAGCGCCCTTTCCGAGGCGCACGAATTGATGCACACCGCAAAGCCCGCCGACGATCACATCATCCTCAATGATCACATGGCCGGCAATGGCTGCGGAATTTACAATAATAACACGATTTCCCAAACACGCGTCATGGGCAATATGGCAGCCTGCCATGAGCAAACAATCATCGCCAATCGAGGTCACGCCGCCGCCGCCTTCAGTGCCAAGGTTGATGGTGACATGTTCGCGGATTGTATTGCGCTGGCCAATCTGCAGCTGTGAGACCTCGCCTTTAAACTTCAAATCCTGTGGAATTTCACCAATCACGGCAAATGAGAAGATGCGCGTCTCCGCCCCGATCTTGGTCTGTCCACGAATAACCACATGCGAGCTGCAAAGGACATTTTCCGCGAGCTCCACGCGGGCTCCAATCCAACAAAACGGCCCAATTTGACAGCCTGCCCCAATGCGAGCACCGGGCTCAATGACCGCGGATGGGTGAATCTGTGCGGTGGCGTCAATGCTCACTTGGCGGTCTCCGGCAAATCCATCATGGCGGTGAATTCGGCCTCGGCAGCCATTTCGCCATTGACCAAACCGCGGCCTTTAAACTTCCAGATTTTAGACCCGCCGCGCAGGGTTTCCACATGTAATTCCAAAACATCGCCCGGCACAACTTTACGGCGAAATTTACATTTATCTATGGCCATAAAATAGATCAACATATTGGTATTGGCCAAATTATGCGTGACCCCAACCATCACCGCAGCCGTCTGCGCCAGAGCCTCAACAATCGTCACCCCCGGCATGATCGGCGTGCCTGGAAAATGACCCTGAAAATGCGGCTCATTCATCGTGACGTTTTTGATACCACGCGCCGATTTCACCCCGTCAATATCTTCAACCCGATCGACCAAAAGGAAGGGGTAACGATGGGGAAGAATGGCTTGGATCAGTTGGATGTCAGCGCTTGCGAGTTCGGTCATGTATTTCATCCTTAATTTTGTCAAAAGCTATCAAACCCTGGCGCGCCGTGCAACATTTGCCCGAACCGCGTTTTACGCAAGCTCCGCCCAGGGGCAAAAGCCCAAGGATTAATTCTCAGCTGCCGGTTCGGTGACTGACTCGCTTGATAAAAAGGCGTCATCAACCCGTTCAACCAGAAGATCTGTGATATCGATGCCCTCGATGCTGCGCAAAACCGAACTTTTTTCCAAGATCACTGTGGCATTGAACTCCCGCATCACCAGGTCAAAAAACGGCTCAATGCGCTTGAAAAATAGCGGCTTGAGATTTTTAAATTGCTCATCCACTTGCCGAATTTTCTCAAGCCTCGCACTGCGGATTTTCTGGACTTTCTCGTCAAATGCGGCGGCGGCGGCGGCGAAGTCCTCCGCCGACAAAGTCGCCCGGTCCTCTGTCAGTTGCAGCTCCTCATCCTTCAAGGCGTTCAAAATCACCGTATTTTCGGCCGCGACGACTTCATTGTCTTGCCGGAACTGCGCACGCATCGATTTGCCAAACAAAGAGGTTTCATAGGCCCGATCAAGATCGACGACCAATATGGAGGTCTCCTGCGCCGCCAGAGGCGCCGCGAGGAGCCACCAAAGCACGCTCAGCAGCAGCGAAGAGACCCGGACTGAGCTGGCGCAGGCGCCCATCAGAAAGAGGTCGAGACGGTGAGATCAAAATTCTGCTCAACGTCATATTCCGCTGTTTTAACCGCATCTGTGAAGTTAAAGCGCAGCGGGCCGATGGGTGTGTTCCAGAAGATTGACACGCCAGCCACCGCACGCAGGGTGAAGTCATCGTGATAAATCGTATTGGCCGGTGCTTGGTTGGCGCCCGACCCCACATGGGTTGAGTTCAAGCCCCATACAGAGCCCGCATCAAAGAATGCGCCAAACTCAATCCCGTATTCTTCTGGCAGACCGATTGGAAATTGGGTCTCAAACCGTGCAACCGCGTAATATTCACCGCCAAGCGCATCGTTGATCGAGTTGCTGGAGTCGACTTCGCGCGGACCAAGACCGCCGGGCGCAAAGCCGCGGAACAGGCCAGAACCAAGGAAAAAGCGATCCGTGACCCGGCTTGAACTGCCACTGGCAAAATTGAGCGCGCCACCTTCCAAGGTTGCTGTCACTTTGAAGTCTTCATTGCGCACATAGGTTTCGCCGCCCAGTTTTACATTCGTACGGACAAAACGCGCATCCCCAGTCAGGCCAAAATCTTGCGACAGACGCAGGAATACGCCGGCTTTCGGATTCAAACCTGTCCGGCGGTTGTCGAAAGAATAGCTATAGCCTAAGCCGAGCGATTTACGGTCACCCTCAGCCGCTTCGCCTGTGATAACTGCAGAACTCGTGGTGACATCCGTCAGCTCTTCGGTTTCATAAAATAGCTTGGGTGTTAAAAATCCAGATTCGCTGACCGGAAAGCCCAAGGCTACATCAAATCCAAAGGCACCGGTATTGTAGCGGGCGTTGTTTTTGCTGGTGCCTTGGTAATTTAGCCCAAAACTCAAGCTCAAATCCCGGTTGTAAAGCGACGGTTCTTTGAAGCCAAAATCAAAATTGCGGGTGCTTGCGGTGGTATTGATGCCAAAACTGGTGGTTTGGCCCCGGCCCAAGAAATTTGCTTCGCGGAAACTGGCGACCAATCCGACCCCATTGGCCGAGTTGTAATTGGCCCCGAATTTCAAGCTGCCTGTTGGCTTCTCAGTCACCGCAACTTCCACAATCCTTTGGTTGGGGGCAGAGCCCTCGCGGGTGGTCACATTAGAGCTTGAAAAGAATCCCAGCGCCCGAATCCGCTCTGCACTGGCGCGAATTTCACGCGGGTTCAACGCATCGCCCTCAACGATCTTAAATTGCCGCCGGATCACCCGATCAAGGGTCGTCGTATTGCCTGCAATATCAATCCGCTCAACAAACACACGCGGGCCGCGAGACAGGTTGAAATCAATATCCAAGGCAAGGCCTTCATTGTCGCGGGTCACGCGCGGCTCAACGCGCACAAAATCAAGCCCCAGCTCCAAAGCGCGACGCTCCATACGGGCAATGGTATTTTCTACCAGGGCCGGAGAGTAAATATCCCCCTGTTCGATTTTGATCGCCTTTTCAAAATCACCTATGTCCACGTCTTCGAGATCCGACGTCGTGGAGATCTTGCCAAAGGTGAATTGCTGCCCCTCTTGAACACGGAAGGTGAGAAAGAAGGAATCTCGAGTTTTTGACAGCTCTGAGGTCACAGATTGGACTTGAAAATCGATGTAACCACGCGAGTTGTAAAAATCTGTCAGAACTTGTTTGTCGAATTCAACCCGATCCTCAATATAGGTGTCGCGCTGGATGAAGATACGCAGCAGACCGGCTTGCTTGGTGTTCAAAACACGGCGCAAACGTCCGTCGGAGAACTTTCTGTTGCCCACAAAAGACAACCGCTCAATTTCCACAACACCGCCCTCAGCAATCTCAAATATCACATCGACCCGGTTGTCCGACCGCCGAATAATGCGCGGCTCAACGGTGGCGGCGATGCGGCCTTGATTGGCATAAGCCTCAGCAATGGCATTGGCATCATCCCGCACTTGGCTCACCGAATAGACTCGCCGTGATTGCGAGCGCACCAAAGCGCTCAATTGCTTGTCACCGAGCCGGTCGTTGCCTTCAAACACAACCTCATTGACAGTCGGAAATTCAACAACGGTGACCTTCAGCCGCTTGCCTTGTACCTCTGCCGATACGCTTTCAAAAAGGTTTGAGGCGCGCACACGTTGCACAGCGTCATTGACTTCGCCGGTCGTCAAAAGCGCGGGGGTTTCAATCTCGGTATAGCTGCGGATGGTTTCCGTCTCGATCCGGCGGTTGCCATCGACAATAATTTCATTGATTTCAAAATCATTCGCCTGTGCCGCCTGCACCATCCAGAGGCAAGAGATCACCATGACACCAAAGGCGCGGATCACAACATTTGCCCTTGGCGTATGAGCTTCAAAAAGTTTCATCCCAAATGTCCCTGTGTGGCGTGGTTAATATTTCGTGAACTTACCGCCTCACCGCCAGTGAGTCAAAAACAACTGCGCGCCAAAGACCGCATTTTCACCGCATGTTCCGGGGTTTTCCGCCGTGATGACGGGTTACGGGCACATGAAATTCATGACCACAGCAAAGGCCGTCAGCGACAATACCAAAAACAGCCCGATGGTCATCAAAATTTGCAAAGCAGAATCACTTGGCTTGCGTCCCGTGATCGCCTCGTAGGCGCAAAACAGCAAATGCCCGCCATCCAAGACCGGGATGGGAAAGAGATTCATTAAGCCAACCGCGGTCGACAATCCCGCGATCAGTGCAACAAAGGGCATCGCGCCTTGACGCGCCATCTGCCCAGCCGTCTCCGCAATCGCCACGGGACCTGAAATATTGCAGGCGCTGATTGAGCCAAGAACCATCTGCTTCAAACCTGCGAGAGACAGGGTAATGATCGACCACGTACGCTCGGCGGCCGCGCGGATCGCCACGCCAAAGGGCAGTGGATCGGTACCCGGCTCAAAGAACGTCCCACCAGAAATGCCCACCAATCGCCGGTTCACAAATTCACCATTGGCGCTGGGAATCGCGACCGATTTTGCAGTCAGGCGTACATCAAATTCTCGGCCCGCACGCCAAACCGAAAATTCCATTTCATCGCCATCCGCCTCTGCCACGGTCTGTTGCAGCTGAGAAAACCCATAAATGCTTCGGCCATCGATCCGCAAAATAACGTCACCGGCCTGCAACCCCGCCTCAATGGCCGCAGAGCGCGGCTGGACCTGTGCCACCAGCGCCGGAAAGGGCACGGGGCCGAGAACCGTGCTTTGTGTCCCATCGCGCAACACAGTATAGCGAACGGGGCCGACAAGCGATTGACCTATGGTGGCGAATTCTTCGTAGCTGCGCACATCCTGGCCCTCAATGGCCAAGATTTCATCACCGATCTGCAGCCCCATTTCCCCCGGAACCGGGGTTAATTGCGCGATTTTCAAGCTGCCATCATACTGGCCATGCCACATGAATAGCCCAGAATAGAGCACAATGGATAAGATAAAATTGAACACGGGCCCGGCGGCTGAGGTCGCCGCCCGCGCCCAAATGGGCGCTCCATGCATGGTTTTGCGCCGCTCCTGTGCACTCAGCTTTGGCAAAAGCAAAGCGTCAGGCGCGCTGGCGGCGCTGGCATCGCCTTTGAAACGCACAAACCCGCCAAACGGCAGCGCTGCAAATTGCCATCGCGTGCCATGCCGGTCCACACGCGAAAGCAGCACCGTGCCAAATCCCACCGAAAAAACCTCCGCATGAATGCCGCACCATCGCCCGACGATATAATGGCCATATTCATGCACCGCGACGATGACCGAAAGGGCGATGACAAAAAAGAAGATCATCCATATAAACCCGCCAAAGGAGGCAGAGAGTGCGGCGATATCAAACATTGAGTGTCCGGGCCCTTTCACGCGTGGCTTGATCGGCTTGCAAGACATCTGTCAAATCGCGCGGTGCTGTTGCCAATAGCCCGGCGCGATCCATATCGTGCAAGGCCTTTTCAACGACGACAGCCATATCCAAAAATCCAATATCCCCAGCGATGAAACGATCCAAGGCCACTTCCTTGGCCGCATTGAACGCAGCGCCCCATAGATGGCCCTGCCGCATCACCTCGCGCGCCAAACTCAGTGCCGGATAGCGCCCCTCATCGGCGGCATAGAAGCGAAACTGGCCGATCTGCGTAAGATCCAAACGCGCGACATCCAAGGGGCGGCGCTTGGGATGGTGAAGCGCAAAGCCAATCGCATGGCGCATATCTGGCGGCCCCACATGGGCCATCATCCCGCCATCTTGAAATCCAACCACGGCATGGATCAGGCTTTCGGGATGAATAATCGTCTCGATTTGCGCCTCATGAACTCCAAAGAATTCTTTAGTCTCAATCAATTCCATGGCCTTATTAAACATAGAGGCGCTGTCAATGGTGATCCTTTGACCCATGGACCAATTGGGATGGGTTTGCGCCTGCGCCGGGGTGGCCTTGGCCAGATCCGCCTGCGGCCAATCGCGAAAGGCTCCACCGCTGGCGGTAATGATGATGCGCTCAACGGTTGAAATATCTTCGCCGATCAAGGCTTGAAAGACCGCGGAATGCTCGCTGTCCACCGGCAAAATTGTTGCCCCGCAGCGCCGGGCCTCTGCCATCAAAATAGGGCCTGCGGCCACAAGGGATTCCTTATTGGCCAGGGCCAAGGTCGTGCCTTGCTGCACCGCATGTAAACTGGGCGTGAGCCCCGCGACGCCCACAATACATGACATGATCCAATCGGCTGGCCGCTCGGCCGCGCGGGCAATCGCCTCAGCGCCCGCCTCGACCGCCACGCCAGATCCCGCCATAGCCGCTTGCAGCTCTGGCAAAAGCTCCTCGAAGGCCGTGATGACCACTTCGGGGGAAAATTCACGCGCATCTTTGGCAAGCTGCGCGATGTTGCGGCCACCGCTCAAAGCCACCAGGTGATAGGCCGAGGACTCGCGCCGCACCAGATCCAAAGTGTTCTGCCCAATCGAGCCCGTGACCCCAAAGATTGAAATACGGCGCGTCACGATAGAAACAGCACAGTCATCAGGCCGAAAGCCGCAGCCCCGCCAATGAAGCCATCAAACCGATCTAAAAACCCGCCATGACCGGGAATGAGGTTTGAACTGTCTTTGACGCCAAGGCGGCGTTTGACCCAGCTTTCGGCAATATCACCCATCTGCGCCCCAAAGGCCACGGTGATCGCGACCGGAACGGCCCACCAAGCGCCCGTTTCCCGCATGAGATAAAGACCCAAAAGACCGGCCAAGAGCCATCCGGCCATGGTCCCACTCCAGGTTTTTTTCGGACTGATCGCTGGCCAGAACTTGGCGCCGCCCAACCAGCGTCCAGCGATATACCCGCCAATATCCGACAGAATAACCACCGCCGCCAAGATCAAAATGCCCCTGACCCCAAACGTCAGCGCCAAAAACCAAAAGGACAACATCCCGATCGTCATCAAAGCGCCATATGCGATGTAAATCCTCCGATTGTGCCCGACGAAGGCCACTCCCAATATGATTGGCGAAAAACCTGCCACCAGTGCCGGCATCAAACTCTGCGTCAAAACCATGGGCTGTGCCGCCATAGGCAGCCATGTCAGAGCAGCCACGAGGGCAACGGCCAACAGGCGCCAGGCTTTGAGGCCGAACATGCGCGCCAATTCCCACTGCATGGCCACCAAGGCCCCAAGGCCAAGCGTCAAGACCCCGGGACGTCCAAAATAAAGGGATGCAGAAAAAATAAGAAGTAATACGATTGCCGTTGCCAAGCGCAACGGCAGATCTGCCCAACGGTCCTGCGTCATGCGGAAATTGCTCCAAATCGGCGCTCACGAGTCCCGAAATTGGACAGCAATTTTGTGAACTCGCTGGCACTAAAGTCAGGCCAGAGCGTGTCGATGAACTCATATTCCGCATAGGCAGATTGCCACAAAAGAAAATTGGAGATGCGTGCCTCGCCACTGGTGCGGATCACCAAATCTGGATCGGGCAACAAATGCGTATCCAAATAGCGGGCCAAAACCTCGGCGGTCACATCCTTGGCGGCCAGCTTGCCGCTCTCCACATCCCCCGCCATACGCTGCGCGGCGCGGGTCACCTCGTCGCGGCCCCCGTAATTGAGCGCGATGGTCAAATGCACTTTTGAGTTTTCAGCCGTCAGTGCCTCAAGCTCGTCCATCAGCCTGATCAAAGTCTTATCAAGCCGCAATCGATCTCCGATAAAGCGCACCCGAACGCCTTCATTCACCAAATCCCGGGCTTCGCGCAAAATATACCGCTTGAACAGTCGCATCAAACCGCCAACTTCCGCCTGGGTGCGCTTCCAATTTTCCGTTGAAAAGGCAAATATCGTCAGGTGCTTAACACCCACCCCCGGACAGGATTGCACGATTTCACGAATTCTCTTGGCGCCCTCGTGATGGCCGGCCAACCGCGGCAGGCCGCGTTGCTGCGCCCATCGGCCATTTCCATCCATGATAATCGCAACATGTTCTGCCGATTGTCCCATCCATTAAGTCCAATCTAAACCATCATGATTTCGGCTTGCTTGGTCTCCAATGCGGCATCAATCAATTTGATCTGCGCGTCGGTCAAGGCCTGGACCTCTGATTCCCAGAGCTTTTGATCATCCTCAGGCATGCCAGCCGCTTTGGCCTTCTTGATCTGATCCATCCCGTCCCGGCGGATATTGCGGACCGACACCCGGCAGTGTTCTGCGTAACCCGCCGCCACTTTCGCCAACTCCCGACGCCGCTCTTCGTTCAGTTCGGGGATCGGCAGCATGATGATCGTGCCATTGGTTTGAGGATTTATGCCCAGCCCGCTTTCGCGAATGGCTTTTTCAACTTTGCCAACCAGCGTCTTGTCCCAGACATTCACCGTGACCATCCGTGATTCCGGCACATTCACCGTGCCCACTTGATTGATGGGGGTCATTTGCCCGTAGGCCTCCACCATCACCGGCTCAAGAATCGACCCGCTGGCCCGTCCCGTACGCAGAGAGGCAAATTCAGTTTTCAATGAGACCATGGCCCCGCGCATGCGACGTTCCAGGTCATCAATATCAATATCTAATGGGTCATCCGACATGCTATTTCTTTCTTGAGTTGGTTAACCGTGAACCTTGGTATAGGTTCCGTTGCCCGACAAAATTCCCTTGAACCCGCCTGGCTCATCTAAGGAGAATACAATGATTGGTAAATTATTGTCACGCGCCAAAGCGATTGCTGACGCATCCATAACCTTCAGGCGCTTTTGCAAAACCTCATCATAGGTGACTGCATCGTAGCGTATGGCATCTTTGTGTTTCTTAGGATCTTTGTTGTAAATCCCATCGACCTGCGTGCCTTTAAAAATTGCCTCGCAGGCCATTTCACTGGCCCGCAACGTGGCCGCGGTATCGGTGGTAAAATAGGGGTTGCCAGTGCCGGCTGCGAAGATCACAACCCGCTTTTTCTCCAAATGACGCACCGCGCGGCGGCGGATGTAGGGTTCACAGACCTGATCCATTGGAATCGCCGAAACAACCCGGGTATGAACGCCCTGCTCTTCCAAAGAGCTTTGCATTGCCAGCGCGTTCATAACCGTTGCCAACATGCCCATGTAATCGGCGGTGGTGCGCTCCATACCCTGTGCGGACCCCTGCAACCCTCGAAAAATATTACCGCCACCAATGACCATGCAGATCTCTGCACCAAGATCATGCACCGTTTTGACTTCAGCGGCGATCCGCTCCACGGTTGGGGGATGAAGACCATATCCTTGATCTCCCATCAGGGCCTCACCAGAAATTTTTAATAGAACACGTTTGAATTGAACTTGGGAACCGGAAGTTTGGTGCATTGTGCCCTCATGCTATTTTGGCCTAAGATGTCGTAAAAATCGACCAAGAGCAACGGCGTGTGGCAGAGCAAATGAAAAAAAGCGGAAAAATGCTATAAATGGTGACAAAATCTTTGCTCTCAACGCTGGATGAAACCCGCCCTGTCCTGATTGCTGGGGCAACTGCAAGTGGCAAATCCGCCCTTGCGCTCGCCATCGCCGAACATTTGGGCGGCATTATTGTCAATGCCGATGCGCTGCAAATCTACGGAGGTTGGCGCATTCTCACCGCCCGCCCGTCCCGTGAGGAAGAAAACCGCGCACCGCATGCGCTTTATGGGCATGTGGCCAATCATGAAAGCTATTCTGTGGGCGATTGGCTGCGCGACATCGGCCCGATTTTAACCGGAGGTAAACGCCCAATCATCGTCGGCGGCACAGGGCTTTACTTTCGCGCATTGACCGAGGGGCTGGCTGATATCCCCCCGATCCCTGCCGATATTCGCACCCAATCGGCCGAGCTTCTGGCCAAGGGAGGCTTGCAGCTGATGCTCAAAGATTTGGATGCGGAAACGCGCTCTTCGATCGATGTGCAAAACCCGATGCGGGTTGCGCGCGCTTGGGAGGTTTTGCGATCCACGGGCCAGTCTATTCGCAGCTGGCAGGCCCGGACGCCGCCGCCTCTGCTGCCCTTGGAGGCCTGCCACGCGCTGCATTTAACCAGCCCGGTGGATTGGCTCAATGACAGGCTGAAGCGGCGCTTCGATATCATGATCGCAGATGGCGCTCTGGACGAAGCCCGCCGCAATTTGGAGTCGTGGGATTCAAAGTGGCAATCCTCGCAGGCCATAGGCGCCCCTGAATTGATCGCCCACCTCCGCGGGCATTTAAGCTTGGCGGAAGCCAAGAGCCGCGCTGTGACGGCCTCAAGTCAATTTGCCAAGCGCCAAAGAACCTGGTTCCGCAAGCGCATGTCCGTCTGGCAAGCGGTCGCAGCCGAGCGGCTCTGAACCGCAATGTCGCAAACAGACCATTTGAGGGGCGCAAAGCCGAAATAATAGCGTCACTTCCCAAGCCTTTAGGGCGCGAGAACAAAAAAACATGTGTCGAAAAGGCATATCACCCTGTATTTCAAAGCGCCGCGCGCAAGAATTTGATCTGGGTGTTTTGGCAAATGTCAAGGCAAGGGTCGTGGCCGAAACGAAGTTAAAACGTCGTTTTTGCGCTATTTATTTCAAAAAATTACATTGACCTATGGCCCAATATGCGCATGAATAGGCGACAGTCAGATTGCGCCAAGAAGGTCGAAGAAACGACACAAAGCACAATTTGTTATGACGTTCGGTGTCACAGGGAGAAACACATGACCCAAAAAAACGATTTTATGCATCCAGCCGCAAAGATGTATGCGCAAGAAGTGAAGGACGGAAAACTTGACCGTCGCGAATTCTTGTCGCGCGCAACGGCCTTGGGACTAACAAGCGTTGCAGCTTATGGTTTGCTGGGGCTCGACAAACCCGCCCAAGCAGGCGGCCACGCGAAAAAAGGCGGCACCATCCGCATGCAAATGGATGTGAAAGCATTCAAAGATCCACGCACCCATGACTGGACGCAAATTTCGATCATCTCAGCCGGCTGGCTTGAGTATCTTGTCGAGTATAACAGCGACGGATCCTTCGAACCAATGCTGCTGACCAGCTGGGAAGCCAATGCGAACGCCACACAGTACACTTTGAAAGTGCGCGAAGGCGTGAAGTGGAACAACGGAGATGATTTCACAGCAGAGGACGTTGCACGCAACATCATCGGCTGGTGTGACAAGAGCCTTGAAGGCAACTCCATGGCCGGCCGCATGGCATCCTTGGTGGATGCGGACACGGGCAAAGCCCGTGACGGCGCAGTTGTGGTAGTTGACCAAAACACCGTTCAGCTGAATCTTTTGCAGCCCGACATCACCATTGTGCCCGGTATGGCTGATTACCCTGCGCAAATCGTTCACAAATCCTTCACCGTTGAGACAGCCTTGTCCAACCCTGTTGGAACCGGCTTCATGCTTCCTGACGAATGGGAAGTTGGCGTAAAAGCTTCTATTGTTCGCAATGAGGGCTTTGAATGGTGGGGCTATGCCGCAGGCAAAGGCGGTTATGTAGATCGTATTGAATTCATTGACTATGGTTCCGATCCAGCAACCCATATGGCCGGTTTTGAATCAGAAGAATTTGACTTGAACTGGGAAACCACAGGCGAATTCGTTGAGCTCTATGACGCTCTGGGTCTCGTAAAATCACAAGTGGCCTCGGGTGCGACCATCGTCGTACGTCCAAACCAAGATCACGCGCCATATGACAATAAGATGGTGCGTCAGGCCTTGGCGATGGCCGTGGACAATGAGGTGATCAACGAGCTTGGCAACGCGGGCCTTGGCATCGCGGCGGACAACTGCCACGTGGGTCCAATTCACCCAGAGCATGATCCATCGGTCACGCGCTTGCCTTACGATCCGGTCAAAGCCAAAGAGCTTATGGACGCATCAGGCCATGGCGATTTTGAGCATGAGCTGCGCTCACTCGACACAGGCTTCTGGAAAGACACCTGTGACGCGGTGGCCGCACAGCTGCGCGCGGCAGGGATCAAGGTGAAACGGACTTTGATGCCAGGCAGCACCTTCTGGAATGACTGGGCGAAATTCCCTTACTCCGCCACAAACTGGAACCACCGGCCCTTGGGCACTCAGGTTCTGGGTCTGGCCTATCGCTCCGGCGAGGCTTGGAATGAGTTTGCATGGAGCAACGCCGAGTTTGACGCCCTGCTCGCAGAGGCCAATTCTTTGGCCAATGCCGATGAGCGCCGGGTCGTCATGGGCAAGATCCAAGCCCTGATCATTGAAGAAGGCGTGACCTGTCAGCCATACTGGCGCTATGTGCAGCGTCACCATGTGGAAGGTCTGGTCGGCTGCGACATGCATATCGCTTATCTGCCTCAAATCTATAAGTGGGGCTGGGCAGCCTAACCCCCGTTGATGCAGAAGGCCGTCCCCAAATTTCGGGGGCGGCCTTTTTCGACCGATAAAGCTATTCTGGAATAACCAACGGGAATCCACACCATGGGGATGTTTATCCTACGCAGAACAGGCGTTATGCTGCTGACCGCTCTCTGCCTGACATTCATTGTATTTATCTTAACGACACTTTACCCAAACTTGGAGAAATTGGCCAAGAACCAAGGTAATTTTAGAATGTCGGATGCCGAGGTGGCCAGCTATTTGGGCAATCGCGGCTATACTCAGGGCAAATTGCAAAACTATGGGGAATGGTTGGGCATATTGCCGGGCTATATCATTGAGGGTGTGGACGGCAAAACCCGCGGCCGGTGTTCAAACCACAGTGAGGTTGAGCCAGATGCGCCGAGATATTGCGGCGTGCTGCAAGGCAATTGGGGATTTTCCAGCGTATTTAAAGAACCGGTTTTTGATGTGGTGAAAACCCGCCTGTCGCTTACCGGGAAATTGATGTTTTGGGTGATGGTCGTGATGATCCCCGGCGCGCTGTTCATCGGCGTTTTGGCCGGTATGCGCGAAGGCTCGCGGCTGGATCGCTCGCTCTCGACAGCATCGATTGTCACCACCGCCACGCCCGAATATGTCTCCGGTGTGATTTTTATTGCGCTTTTCACCTCCTCCGCCGTGGGGCTAAAGTGGTTCAAGGGCTCGGCCACCTCTGCCATGGATCACGCAACCCTTGAAAATTTCCTGCTGCCCGTATTGACCATTGCGCTCTATGGCATGGGCTATATCGCCCGCATGACCCGCGCCTCCATGACCGAGGTCATGACCGCACAATATATTCGGACCGCGCGCCTCAAAGGTGTGAGCTTTGCCAATATCGTGCTCAAACATGCGCTGCGCAACGCACTGATTGCCCCCTTCACTGTCATCATGCTGCAAATTCCTTGGCTCCTAAATGGTGTGGTGATTGTTGAAACCCTTTTCAACTTTAAAGGGTTTGGATGGGTTTTGGTGCAAGCCGCCAGCAACAATGACATTGATCTGCTTTTGGCCGTTGCGGTTGTTGGCGTGATTGTCGTTCTTTTGACTCAGCTGATTTCAGATATCGGTTACGTCTTCTTAAACCCTCGTATTCGCATATCTTAAGGAGACCAGTTCCATGCAACATCTATCCTGGACCGGCACCCTGGGTGCGTATCTTAATCCCCTGTTCTTAACAGCCCTGCTGTGTTTTCTCACCCTGGCCGTTGCTGCCGTCGCGCGGGGGTTTTCCCCACGCGCGGATGGGCCACATTTGATCAATCCGACCCCGCCATCGGTGGCCCTGATGGGCCCAAGTTTGGTGATTGGCTTGGCGCTGTGGCTTTTGGGCCTGGCGGGGGTCCCCCTGCTCGCCCCTCTGGGCCTGGGCAATATCTGGCTCTCATTGATCCTATGCCTGCTTCTGGGCGCTGTGGCGGGCTTTGCTTTGTTTCAAATTTCCGCAGAGATGATCTTCAAATTGGTCTGGTTGGCCTTCTACGTCACCCTGCTGTTGTTTGGCCTCTATTTGGTCATCGGTCTGTTCGTGAAGCCCGAAACCATGGGCATTGTTGGGGCAATCTCTCAACGCCTCATTCCCACATGGATCGCGCTTGCCGTCACCTTTGCCTTTTCGATCCTCTTCAAACGTAAATTGGGCCTATACGGCAAACTCTTTGACAGCCCAATTGGAATGATCGGATTGGGACTGGTGCTATTTTGGATCTTCACAGCGATATTCGGCGCGGGGTTCGATTGGATTGCCACCCATGATCCTTTGGCGCAGGTCTCGGGCATGAAGAACAAACACCCCGGCATTCCACTTCTGGGGGCAACAGAAGCCGATTACCCCTATTACCTGCTGGGCGGCGATACGCTGGCGCGTGACGTGTTCAGCCGCGCCATCTTCGGCAGCGGGATCGTGATTGTCATTGCCCCGGCAGCCACCATCTTTGCCTTTATGGTGGGCATCACATTGGGCCTGCCCGCAGGCTATTTTGGAGGGCGATTGGACACCGTTTTGAGCTTCCTGTCCAATCTGGTATTGGCCTTCCCTGTGATCTTGCTGTTCTTTTTGTTGGTCACGCCCGAGATCGTTCAAACCGGTCTGCCCAATTACTTGGCGGTCATCCTGTTCATTTTCCCGGTCGTTTTTCTGGCCGTGGCACAATATTCAAAGAACCGCCTCAAACCCGGCTTTTTGACCCTCCAATTTCCGGTAATGCTGATCATTGGCATTTGGCTCTACCTCAGCTTGGTGTCTGAAACCGGCAAGCCGGTCGACGTTCTACCGCCGATGCTGGATTTATTTGATGTGCCCGCCGAAATCCTGCTGGTCTTTGTCTCTGTGGTCTTCGTGAATTCTCCCACTGCTTTCCGGATTGTGCGCGGTTTGACCCTAGACGTAAAAACCCGCGACTATGTGGCAGCCGCTCAAACGCGCGGTGAAGGCCCATGGTACATTATGCTATGGGAAATTTTGCCCAATGTGCGCGGTCCGCTGATCGTCGATTTTTGTCTGCGCATCGGATATGCAACCATCCTACTCGGCACATTGGGGTTCTTTGGCCTTGGCCTTGAATCGGAAAGCCCCGACTGGGGCACAACGATCAACGCCGGGCGTAAATTGCTCTCAGTATATTTGGCCCCGCCCCTGGTTCCAGCCTTCTCGCTTATGAGCTTGGTTTTAGGTTTGAACCTTCTGGCCGATGGCCTGCGTGAAGAAAGCTTGAGGGATTAAGTCCATGGAAAAGCAAGACTATAACGGCCCAATCCTTGAAATTGATCAACTCTCGATTTCATTTTTCACCCGTTTAAATGAAATACCAGCGGTTATGGATTTCAGCTGCACAATCCAACCGGGCGAGGCGATGGGATTGGTGGGCGAATCTGGATGCGGCAAGTCCACGGTCGCCCTTGGGGTCATGCAAGACCTCGGGGTCAACGGCCGCATTGTTGGCGGATCCATCAAATTTAAGGGGCGCGACCTGAATCTCATGTCCGACGAAGAGCTTCGAGATATCCGTGGCTCCGAAATTGCGATGATCTACCAAGAACCCATGGCGTCGCTCAATCCGGCCATGAAAATTGGCAAACAGTTGATGGAAGTGCCCATGATCCATGAGGGGATCAGCAAAGAGGCCGCCTATGCCCGGGCTTTGGAGGTGGTCACAGATGTGAAATTGCCAGATCCCGAAAGGATCTTGAAATCCTTCCCACATCAATTGTCTGGCGGTCAACAGCAGCGCATCGTGATCGCAATGGCGCTGATGTCCAAGCCGAGCCTATTGATCCTTGATGAGCCGACCACAGCCTTGGATGTGACTGTGGAGGCCGCAGTGGTTGAGTTGGTGAAAGATTTGGGCAAAAAATATGGCACGTCAATGCTGTTCATTTCCCACAATCTTGGCTTGGTCTTGGAAACCTGCGACCGGATCTGCGTGATGTATTCCGGCGAGGCGGTTGAGACCGGCCGCATTGAGGATGTGTTCGACAAAATGCAGCACCCCTATACACAGGCCTTGTTCCGTTCGATCCCGCTGCCCGGTGCGGATAAGAACGATCGCCCGCTTGTGGCCATTCCCGGCAATTTTCCACTGCCGCATGAGCGGCCAAATGGCTGTAACTTTGGGCCACGCTGCGATTATTTTCAGGCAGGCCGGTGTGACCAAGGCCATATCTCAATGGATACGGTGCCCCATGGGGAGCGGCACGGCTCTCGCTGCCTGCGCTGGAATGAGATTGATTGGGACGCTCCGCTTGAGCTGGCGGAAACAAAAGTCAAAGCAGAACCCGGCAGAATTGTTTTGAAAATCGAGGATCTCAAAAAATATTATGAGGTCGCGGCCAATGCCCTCTTTGGGGGCGGCAATAAAAAAGTGGTTAAAGCCAATGAGACTTTAAGTTTCGAAGCCCGCGAATCGGAAACACTCGCCATTGTTGGGGAATCTGGCTGCGGTAAGTCGACTTTTGCCAAGGTGTTGATGGGCTTAGAGACAGCAACCGACGGACATATTCTGCTGGAGGGCAAGAATATCGAAGGGATCTCCATTGAAAATCGCGACACAAAGACGGTGTCAGATGTGCAAATGGTCTTCCAAAATCCCTTTGACACATTGAACCCCTCAATGACGGTCGGCAGCCAAATTGTCCGTGCATTGGAGTTATTCAAAATTGGCGAGAATGCGGCCGCGCGCCAAGATCGGATGCTGGAGCTTTTGGATTTGGTCAAACTGCCCCGCGAATTTGCCGACCGTATGCCACGGCAACTGTCGGGCGGGCAAAAGCAGCGGGTGGGCATTGCCCGCGCCTTTGCCGGCGATGCAAAGATCGTTGTGGCCGATGAGCCGGTGTCAGCGCTCGATGTCTCTGTGCAAGCGGCAGTGACCGATTTGCTCATGGATATTCAACGCGAGCAAAAGACGACCCTGCTGTTTATCAGCCATGATCTGTCCATTGTGCGCTACCTGTCGGATCGGGTTTTGGTCATGTATCTTGGGCATGTGGTTGAAATGGGTACCACCGAGCAAGTGTTCCAACCGCCCTATCACCCCTATACCGAAGCGCTGCTCAGCGCGGTTCCAATCGCCGACACCTCAATTGAGAAAAAGCATATCGTGCTTGAGGGCGATATTCCGTCAGCCATGAACCCGCCATCGGGCTGTCCGTTCCAAACCCGTTGCGGATGGAAAACGCAGGTGCCTGGCGATCTATGTGAGACCGAGGTGCCGAAGATCCAAAAATTGACCGGTGGGCATCAAATCAAATGCCATCTTGCCGAGGATATTTTGGCCAAAATGGATGCGGTCATCAAAATTGCAGCCGAATAGCCATTCAATCACGCGCATAGCCCGCATCATTGAGGCTATGCGCGCCATTTTGGATCCCGCCAGGCAAAGAAAACTCAGTCCCATCCCTTTCGATGGTTGCACCGCAAGGCAGTTCCAGAGATATATAGCGCAACGGAGCTGTGTTCAGCGGGCATGGCTTTATTGATCAAACTTAACTCAAATTTAGCATAAATGCTGGATTGATAGAGCAACAACTTGGGGGCAACGGCTATGGCTGGATCAGTAAACAAAGTGATTATCATTGGGAATTTGGGACAAGATCCCGAAGTGCGTAACTTTCCAAGCGGTGGAAAAGTTTGCAACTTCTCTGTCGCGACCTCTGAAAATTGGAAAGATCGCAACACTGGGGAACGCCGCGAGAAAACCGAATGGCATCGCATCTCCATCACCTCTGAACCCTTGGTGCGCGTGGCAGAGCAATATTTGCGCAAGGGTTCAAAAGTGTACCTTGAGGGTCAATTGGAAACCCGCAAATGGCAGGATCAATCCGGTCAGGATCGCTACACCACCGAAGTTGTGCTGCGCCCCTATCGCTCCGAATTGACCATGCTTGACAGCCGCGGCGAGGGCGGCAGCGGTGGCGGCCAAGGTGGTGGATATGGCGGCAATCACGATGGCGGTGGCCAGGGCGGATATATGGCCGATCCCAATCAGGGCGGCAACCCATCGGGCGGTTATAGCAGCCCCGCGCCCTCAGCCGATCTCGACGACGAAATCCCGTTCTAAACAACGCCCCAGCGCAGCGCCGCCGTTGCGCTGGGATCATCTGCGCAAGCGATTAGACTCGGCTCTATATGGAACGCGGGCCCATCGAATCTTCCAGCACAGACAGGACCACCTCCTCAGAGACATCCGAGGTGACAAAGGCCCGACCGATGTCGCGCGCCATAATAAAGTTCAATTGCCCGGCAATGACCTTCTTGTCCTGGCCCATAAGGGCAAACAGAGCCGCGGGTTCGGGCAATGCCGCGTCGATATCGGACATATCAGTTTTCATCCCCATGGCCTTTAAATGCGCCCGCACCCGTGACGGCGCCTCTTGGGCACAAAGACCCAAGCGCGCGGAGGTCTCAAAAGCCAAAGCGCACCCAATCGCCACGCCTTCCCCATGCAGCAGACGGTCCGAATAGCCCGTGGCCGCTTCCAGAGCATGGCAAAACGTATGCCCCAGATTGAGCAAGGCGCGATCCCCCTGTTCGGTCTCATCGCGCACCACAATGTCAGCTTTCATCTGACAAGACACGCGCACCGCTTCGCTGCGCGCCGCGTGATCGCCAGCGACCAGCGCCGGCCCGTTTTGCTCCAGCCACTCAAAAAATGACGCATTGCCAAGCAGCCCGTATTTCACAACCTCGCCATAGCCCGCAAGAAAATCCCGAGCGGTCAGCGTGTCCAGAACATCAATATCGGCCAAAACGAGACTGGGTTGATGAAAAGCCCCGATGAGATTTTTGCCCAAAGCGGCATTGATCCCAGTCTTTCCACCAACAGAGCTGTCCACCTGCGCGAGCAGGCTGGTTGGTATTTGCACAAAACGCACGCCGCGGCGTAAAATGGCAGCGGCGAACCCGACCAAATCCCCAATCACCCCGCCCCCCAAGGCGATCACAACATCCCGCCGCTCCACTTTCTCATTCAAAAAGAAATCAATGGTTTGGCTGAGATGCGGCCAGCTTTTCGTCGCCTCACCAGCCGGCAGAACCAGGCTGGCACAGGCAATGCCCGCCGTTTGCAGGGCCTGGGTCAATCGGTGCAAATGCAATGGGGCGACGTTGCTATCGGTGACGATCGCCACTTTCGCCCGCTGCAACACAGGGCCAATCAATGCGCCTGCTTGATCTAAAAGACCACGGCCGATGTGAATATCATAGGCCCGATCCCCCAAAGGAACGTGAACCACCTGTGTCATGACGTCTCTCCTGCTGGGCTGAACACTCCAGGCTGCGCGCGCAATTGGGCGATCACCTGCTCTGCGGTCTCGGCAATGGAGCAATTGGGATGGGATTGCACGGTGACATCCGCCAAGGCGTATTGATCTTTGCGCGCTTCAAAAATGTGGCTCAACGTCGCCTTGGGATCTGCGGTTTTGAGTAACGGGCGGGTGTCCTTGCTGCGCACGCGCTCCCAGAGCAACTCCAAATCGGCACTTAGAAACACCGAAATTCCAAGGTTCGAAATCATTGCGCGATTGTTGCCAAACATGAATGCCCCGCCGCCGGTCGACAAGACACAGGGCGGGCCTTGCAGCAACCGCTCAAGCACTTTTGATTCGACCGACCGAAAGAAAGGCTCGCCGTCGCGCTCAAAAATTTCCGCAATGGAGCGATTGGCCGCCAGAGATATCTCCTGATCCGAATCCTTGAAGGCAACATTCAACTCCGCCGCCAGCGCTTTTCCTACGGCAGTTTTCCCAGATCCCATCATCCCGACCAGAACGACTGTTTTGTTGAGCGACATCTGTCTTATTCCATGACTTAAGATTAACTTGCCTTGCGTCTTCAATGGCGCGATTGTTACAAAAAGACCATAAGCAAAACCGCGCCAAAGGAAAACTCTTCAAAATGCTCAGATTGCTCAAATATATTTTCTACTTGTTCATAGTGGCTGCAATCGCTTTTGTGGGTTTTGCCTATCTCGGGCCCTTTTTCGGTGTGGATTTTTCTGCTCATATGCAAACGATTGAATTGCCACTGACTTTGGATATCAACTGAGATGAAAATTGCGCACGTCTGTTTTGTCGGCCTGCTCATGGCGCCGCCGCTTTGGGCTCAAACCGATGCCCCAATCTCGGCAATTGATTGGCTGTCGCAACCCGGGCTTGCGCCGCTCAGTGAAGAGCCTTTGGTGGTTGGCGATCCAACGCGTGGGGCGGAACTGGCTGAGATTGATGTCATTGAGTTGGATGCCCCTGTGGAGAAAACCTATGGGCTGATCCCGAGCAAGATTTCGGGCATCCCTGAAAATTTCTGGACGGATCTTGACCCCCGAATGCTGCGGCAGATCCTGAATGCGGCGCCCCTGTCCGGGCTTCCCGCAGCTGATGATCTTTTGCTGCGCGCGCTCTTGGCCGAAACCTTGGGCGATGAGGCCGTTTTAAACACGCGCGTTCAAGCGCTGATCGAGCGGGGTGCGGTGCAGGCCGCCTATGGCCTTCTGGGGCAGGCTCAGATCCAATCGCAGGAAAGTTTTGCGCTTTTTGCCGAAACCGCTCTTTTGACGGGCAATGTGGAACGGATGTGCCGCCAGCTCAATCTGTCGCGGCATCTGTCAGACAACGAGGCCTTGAAAGTCTATTGTCAGGCCCGTGTCGGCTCATGGACGACGGCGGAGTTAAATTACTTCACCCTCGACACGCTGGGCGCCTTCAGCCCGACCCTCTCAGCGCTCTTGGCCGTTGATTTGGATCCGGATCTTGCGGACAGTTTGGGATTGCCGACTGTGGATCCACACCAGCTGAGTGCATTGGAATTTCAACTGCGTGCCGGTGCGGGCCAACCGGTTCTAACACAGGGCCTGCCTTTGAAATTCGTGCCCTCTGATTTAAGCCCCGCAAGCGGCTGGAAGACCCAGATTGAAGCCGCCGAACGTTTGGGCGCAGTCGGCAGCCTGCCCGCGGCGCAATTGCTTGAGCGTTATAAATCGGGCCAACCATCGGCCTCGGGCGGGGTCTGGGACCGGGTGAATGCGGTTCAAAACTTAGATCTGACCCTGGCCGATCCAATCATTGACCCGACCGACGCGCTGCTCGCTTTTTGGACAATCATGCGGGGCCAAGGACTTGTCGCCCCTCTGGCGCATGCCTGGTCACCCATGTTGATGAAATTTAACGCCTCGGGCGATGACGATGATATTCTCTTCCAAATGCAGGTCCTCAGCAGGTCAAATGCTTTTGAATTTGAACCGACAATGGCCCGTTTGCGGCGCATTAATCCGCATATTTTGTCAGAGAGTTTTGATCGGCTTATGGCAGAGTTCAATCAGGAGATCCCGGCGAGCCTGCCCTTCCGCTCCGCCAATATGCTGCGCGCAACCGGATTGATCACGGATGGATTAGAGGGAAATGAACTGGCTTTCATTGAGGCAGTGGCCCTTTTCCGAGCGATGGGGCTGACCCCACTGGCGCAACAATTGGCGTTGGAGTTTATGATCTTGGCCGATATGCGATGAGCCTGTCGTGGATTTCTCTTTTCCTTGAAGCGCAGGCGGCGGATTTTGGCGCGGCGCGCAACACGCAAGAGGCCTATGGCCGCGACCTGAAAGATTTTCTGGCCTATCTTGAGGCGCGCGGCGCGGAATTTGCGACGGCCACACGCCCAATGATCGAGGATTATTTGGTGCACTGCGATGCGGCCGGTCTTGCCACCGCCACCAAAGCCCGGCGGCTCTCCGCAGTCAAACAGCTCTACCGTTTCGCCTTTGAAGAAGACCTGCGCAAAGACAATCCCGCCATTCAAATCCGAGGGCCCGGCAAGGACAAACATCTGCCCAAGTCTCTGGGTCATGATGAGGTCGACCAGCTGCTGCTGCAGGCCAGGAAGATGCCAGAAAAACGCCATGACAAGCTGCGCTTAACCTGTTTGATGGAACTTCTCTATGCCACAGGCATGCGGGTAACGGAATTGGTCAGCCTTCCAGCCGAGGCGGTTCGCGGCAATCCACAGATGATTTTGGTGCGCGGCAAAGGCGGTAAAGAGCGGATGGTGCCCCTCTCCCCGGCCGCCCGTGACGCGGCGCAGCTTTGGTTGAGACTGCGCGACGCCGACCCGCTAACGGAAAAATCCGCCTTTCTCTTCCCTTCACGCGGAAAATTGGGTCATTTGACCCGCATTTGGTTCTTTCAGCAAATCAAGAAACTGGCCATTTGCGCAGGAATTGATCCAAATAAGGTTACGCCGCATAGTCTGCGCCATGCCTTTGCCACGCATTTGCTCGCCGGTGGTGCTGATTTAAGAGCCATTCAAACGCTTTTAGGCCATGCAGATATTGCGACAACCGAGATTTACACGCATATCCAAGAAGAACGGTTGCGCGAACTGGTGCTGGAGCATCACCCCTTGGCGCGCCCCCTGAAAACAGGTCTGTGATGGAACATTTTGATTTTGACTCCAGCTTCTGGATTACCTTTGGGGCGATTTTCGTCCTCCTGATCCTATCGGGTTTTTTCTCTGGCTCAGAGACGGCTTTGACCGCGGCCTCGCGCAGCAAACTGCAAGCGCAAGCTGATAAGGGCTCGCTTGGCGCCGCAAGGGCCCTAAAAGTGACCAATGACAATGAGCGTTTGATCGGTTCGGTTCTTTTGGGCAATAACTTGGTAAATATTCTGGCCACCTCATTGATCACCGCGCTTTTCACGCAGATGGTCGGCGAGAATGGCGTTGTTCTGGCCACATTGGTCATGACGTTTTTGGTTTTGGTCTTCGCCGAAGTGCTCCCCAAGACCTATGCAATTACCAATGCGGAAAGTGCCGCCATAAGGGTCTCGCGTCCGATATCTTTGGTCGTCTTCGTTTTTGCCCCGGTGGTCAGCTTTGTTCGAGTCCTGGTGCGCGGCGTTTTATGGATTTTCGGCGTCGCCACGGACCCTGATACAAATATTTTGGCGGTGCGCGAAGAAATCGCCGGGGCGCTCACTTTGGGCCATCAAGAGGGCTTGGTTGAGAAAGAAGATCGTGACCGGATCTTGGGCGCATTAGATCTTTCAGAGCGCACGGTCGAGGAAATCATGCTGCATAGATCAGGTATTGAGATGATTGACGTCTCCTTGCCGGCAGAGGACATTCTCACCCAATGCCTCGAAAGCGCGCACACGCGGCTACCGCTCTACAGCGGCAATCCTGAGAATATCGTTGGGGTGATCCATGCGAAAGATTTGGCCCGTGCCATGGTCAAGCTCACACGCGACAGCGCCGCCAGCCGGAAAGATCTGGCCAAGTTCCAGGTGCTGGATGTGGCAATGGAGCCCTATTTCGTGCCAGAAACCACGCCTCTGGACGACCAAATGCGGCAATTTCTCAAGCGGCACACTCATTTTGCCTTGGTGGTGGATGAATATGGCGCTTTGCAGGGGCTGATCACTTTGGAAGATATTTTGGAAGAAATCGTGGGCGAAATCACCGATGAATTTGACACCAGCGACCAAGGGGTTACCGCGGCGCAGGACGGTCATGTTGTCGTTGATGGCTCTATGACCATTCGCGATTTGAACCGAGCGCAGGATTGGAACCTGCCGGATGATGAGGCCAATACTCTCGCCGGCTTGGTTATTCATGAAGCACAGATGATACCGGCCGAGGGGCAGGTCTTCGTATTTCACGGATTTCGCTTTGAAGTCGCCGCCCGCAAAGAAAACCGCATCACACAGCTGAAAATCTACAAACTTTGAGCGCAGAGCAAATGGGCGAAAAAATCTACCGCTTGCCAACGAAATTTTAATAAAATGGGCCTATAAGTGAGATGTGATAGAAGTTTTCTTCATGTCATACCTCCCTGTACTAAACCGCGCTTTCGGGCGCGGTTTTTTTTGAAAGATAGCCTAAAATACTCATTGACGGACCAAACATTATTTGTTTCTCTACCCCCATAGTCGGCAAGCCCGACAGGGAGAAAAACAAAAGCAGAGGTTTTTGGCAACAAATCCTCTGCTTTAATTTTTTCAGATTGCGCTCCCAGAGGCAGGCTGGCACATCAGTAAAAATTTTAAGACATTTATGGCAGGATCTCTGTTCATACCCTGCACGAGAAAGGACCTTTTGGTGTTTAAAATAACAAACTATTTTGGCGCGATCCTATGTCTGCTTTTGTCCCACACAGCGCTCCATGCGCAAACGGGTCAGTTGCCAGCGGCAGAGGAATTTTCGACCGGTGAGGTTCTGGACAGCACACCGGCGATAGGTGACTACTACATAAAAGGCACCTATGGGGATTGGACGCTGCGGTGCCTGAAAGCCGAGCAATCGCCCGACCCATGTCAACTGTTTCAATTGATGTACAGCCCCGATGGCGCACCCGTGGCCGAATATAACTTAAACCCCATAGACTCTGACGGGGTGGTTGTGGCTGGCGCAAATGTCATTACGCCTTTGGAGACCCTCCTAACCCAACAGTTGACCATTCAAATAGACGATCAAAATGCCAAAATCTATCCCTTTGCCTTTTGTGTGCAAATGGGATGCGTGGCGCGCATCGGTCTCACACAAGAGGATCTCGACATCTACCGCTCCGGCGCGCAGGCAATCGTCACCATGTTTCCCGCGGCGGCCCCAACGCAGCCCGAACGTCTCGTATTATCTCTAAAAGGATTTACCGCTGGGCATGTGGCCTTGATGGAGTCGTTAGAAAATTAAAGGACAGGTTGGCGCTAGATCGCTTTGAGCGCCAAAACCGCATTCATACCCCCGAAGGCAAAGGCATTGGACAAGGTGGCCGTCACCTTCGCGTGCCGGGCAATATTGGGCACCACATCGAGGGCGCATTCGGGGTCGGGAAGTTCATAGCCAATGGTGGGCGCGATAACCCCATCGCGCAGCGCCATGAGACAGGCAAGCAGCTCAACAGCACCCGTGCCCCCAATCAGGTGCCCATGCATCGATTTGGTCGATGACATCATCAATGCCTGAGCATGGGTGCCAAAAACCTCCGTCACCGCCGCACATTCGGTTTTATCATTCGCCGCAGTTCCGGTCCCATGGGCGTTGATATAGCCAATATCTTGCGGGTCTAGACGCGCATCTCTAAGCGCGCCGCGGATGGCCCGCACAGCCCCCTGCTGGTTTGGCATCACAATATCGCCGGCGTCTGAGGTCATAGCAAAGCCGATGAGTTCCGCCAAAATTTCAGCCCCGCGCGCCTTGGCGCCCTCATAGGTCTCAAGCACGAAGACCCCTGCCCCCTCGCCCTGCACCATTCCCGACCGATTGGCGGAAAAGGGCCGACAGGCGGTTTTAGACATCACCCGCAGCCCTTCCCATGCCTTTATGCCCCCAAAGGTCAGCATGGCATCGGCGCCGCCGGCCAGCATCGCCCGCGCCATACCGCCGCGCACCATCTGAAACGCCAATCCAATCGCGTGATTTGAGCTGGCGCAGGCCGTTGAGACAGTCAAGGAGGGGCCTTTGATATTATGGGCCATCGACACATGGCTCGCAGCGGCATTGGTCATGAGTTTAGGCACAACGAAAGGGTGTACCCTATTTTTGCCCTCTTCATAAACCGAACGGAAATTATCATCCCAGGTGTTCATTCCACCCGCAGCAGTTCCAAGGACCACACCCGTCGCCTCCGACAGCTCCTCTGTAATCTCCAAGCCAGACTGCGCCATCGCCTCGCGGCTGGCCAAAAGCGTCAGCTGTGTCACCCGATCATAAAGTGCCAATTTTTGCCGATCAAACTGCGCCTCAGGATCAAAATTCTTGATCTGCGCGCCAATTTTTACAGATAGCCTGTCCAGGTCACGCATCTGCAACGGCCCAATCCCAAGCTGTCCCTCGCGCATGGCTTGCAAAGTTTCCGGCACGGATGCGCCCAAAGCATTGATGGTCCCAGCCCCTGTAATCACCACGCGGTTCATGGGCTAGGACTGCTCCGCAACAAGGGTTTCAACCGCCGAAATAATGGTCGCCACAGAGGATATATCAAAGTCACTGTCCTGCGGGGCATTGGCATTAAAGGGCACTTCGATGTCGAATTCTTCTTCGATGGCAAAAATACTCTCGACCACCCCAAGGCTGTCGATTCCCAGATCCTCCAATGTCGCCGACAGGCGCACATCTGCCACATCCAGCAAGGCTTGCTCAGCGATAATTTGAATGACCTTGTCTTTTACACTCATGGGAAAGCCTTCTTGCGCATTAAGGACTCTTGTCCGGGTCGGGCAGTGACTTTTTAAGTCGCGCGAGGTCTTTTAACATCCGCGGCAGACGCCGCAAGCTCTTGTAGACCTCAAGCTGCGCCTCCATTTTCATCGCGGGATACCCCAGCATCACACGCCCTGCGGGGATATTGCTAAGTACTTTGGTCGCGCCGCCCGTTATGGCGTTGTCACCGATAAACAGATTGTCACTCACCCCCGTTTGCCCCCCGAGAACCACATTATTTCCCAGCACAGATGAACCGGCGATCCCAACCTGGGCACAAATCATACAATTATTGCCAATTTTCACATTATGGCCAATCTGTGCCAAATTATCAAACTTGCAGCCATCGCCAATTTGCGTGTCGCGGATTGTGCCGCGGTCAATACAGCTGTTGGCGCCCAGCTCCACATCATTTCCAATCACCACAGACCCAAGGGAATGAATGCGGGCAAAGGGTTGCGGTTTGGCGCCTTTGCTGTCGCCCAGAGTCTCGCGCACATTCTCAATCGCAGAGCGCTCCGGGGTCACAAAGGAAAATCCATCCCCACCAATCACCGCCCCCGGTTGCGCAATGAACCTTGCGCCGATGCGCACCTCTGCGCCGATCCGCACGCCCGCCATCAATGTGGCCTCCGGGCCAATGGAGCAGCCTTCGCCAAGGGTCACATGGCTGCCAAGCCAAGCGTTTTCGCCCAGGACCACCCCCGCCGCGATATGGCAAAATGCGCCGATCCGCGCCCCGGCGCCAATCTCGGCTCCTGGGTCCACACAGGCCTGCGGATGAATTCCCGGCGGACCCGGCCGCCACCTATGATCAAAAGCGTGCGAGAGACCCGCCATGGCAAAGCGGGGCCGCGGAACAAGGATTGCACCCAAAAGGTTGAGACTTTGCCAGTCGGTGCCCTCGGCCAATAAGGCCATGCGGGCTTGGCCTAGCGGCAAGCGCTCCACATAAGATGGGGTTGTCGCGATCGCCAAGAGCCCCCCTGCGGCATCTTGCGGCTCACAGGCGCCCGTGACCTGCAATGCGACATCGCCAACGGCTTGGCCGTTCAGCGCCTTCGCCAGGTCTTGTAAGTTACATATGCTCATGAACGGTCGCCCTTTGCTTCACGCCCCGTTTATCCTGTGATCTCACCCATAACCACCCCTTGGCGTTGCAAAGCCTGCCAAATCTTTGCGTCACGGCCATAGACATCGGGGCGAAACTCCAATCCGCCTTCGGGCCGCGCCAAGGCGGTGCGATAAATAATATGCACGGGTATGCGGCGCGCTAGATCGATCTGCACCTCCTCGCCTGTGTCCAAAGCCTTCTGAAAAAGAGCCTTCGGATTGTCACTTTGCGCGGCCAGGAGCGCATAGGCAAAGTCAAATGGATCTGCCAGACGGATACAGCCATGGCTGAAGGCGCGCACTTCGCGGCCAAAAAGGGTCTTAGCAGGGGTATCGTGAAGATAAATATTATACCGATTGGGGAACATAAACTTGACCAGACCGAGAGCATTGCCAGGACTGGGCGGTTGGCGCATGCCGAAGGGGAAACTCTGCTCATCAAAACTGTTGAAATCCAGCCCCTCGCGCCCCACCACATTGCCCAAATCATCGCGCAGTTCGAGATAGTCGACCGAGGTCGCATCCTCTTGCAACATGGGCAAATATTCACCGACAACAATAGAGCGCGGAACATACCAGCTTGGGTTGACGACCATATATTCCATGGTGTCGGAAAACTCGGGACTACGCCGATCATCCTCAGCAGCTCCGACGACAGAATTGGTCTCAAAGGTCACCTTGTCAAAATCGACAATCTTCGCCTTAAAATCCGTGAGATTGACGGAGATGTGACGCTCTCCCAGAGGCTGATTAAACCAACGCTCCCGCTCCAATGCCACCAAAACGGATGCCAAACGCTTTGAGGCGGCAACATTGACCTGCTCAAGGGTCAGCTTATTGGCCGTGCCGGTCACAGCAAGCCCATGATTGGCTTGAAAGCGCGCCACGGCGGCTGTCAGCTCTGCGTCATATAGGGTGGAGTAGCTTCGGCTCAGATAGCCCATGGCAACCAACCGATCGCGCAGGCGCACCACCTGCGCCCCCTGCGCCTCTGGTTTCAAGCTGTCCGCGCGCACAGGCTGGCCCCAGTCCCCGGAGGCAACCTGCCGCTCCAGCCGCAGCTTCTCTTTGATAAGGCCCATATATTGGCGGCTTTGCGGCGGCAAGGATTTGAAAAAAGCCTGCGCATCGCCGGCTTCCAAACCTTGCAAGAGTTCCAACGGTTTGCTGTAGCGCACTTTGCGAACAATTTCTTCGTCAACCTCAGATGGGATCAACAGCCCCGACTGCACCGCGCGCGCATAGTCCAAAAACGCCGTTGTAAGCTCCACCTCCAACTGGCCTAAGGCCGATTGACTATCGGCTGCTCGAATTTTGGCCATCATAGTCTCAGCATTGAACCGCGCTTTTGGCAGGCCATGCATGTCGGCATCCGCAAATGCGGTGATCAACGCCTCCAATCGCGCGCGATCCTGCGCGGCTGGGCCCGTCCAAAACGCGCGATAGTCCCGCGCACGATAGAATTCTGCAATATTTCGGTCCGAAACGATATATTGAGCCAATGATTGCTTGAATCCAATCGACTGCGCCGCCAGCTCGGTGCTCAACAAGACTGCCAAAGCAGCGACAACAACCTTGCCCACAGTAAAATCAATTCGACCTATCATAATGCGGCGCGTCCTCGTGTGACTCAATTACAAATAAAATGTAAATTTTGGGCGAAAAAGTCTAATGTCTTTTGCCCTTTGCGCCACTAGATTTTGCAGATTGTAACACCGAAAGCACAAAGCTCATACAGGATCTTGACCCCAGGGCGCAAACCGCCCCCCCTGCGCGGCCAGCGCCAATTATGCAATAATCCGCCGAAATTAGAATACTTAGAATTGAAACTACATTGGGCTTTGCAAAAATGCGAAAAATATGTCATATCGGCGCTGCACCTGGGGACAAGCGGTCATGTTCAACATAGATCGCGGTGCACGAGTGGGAAAAAGAATGACAGATAAACCGACCGTAATTTCACGACGTGGATTGCTCGGCGCTTTTGCGGCCACAGCCTTGGTCGCGGCGCCAACCTATTCCAACGCCGCCGGGTTTTTGCGTGGCGCAGGCGATATTCGACGGTTGAAAATGTACTCGCGACGGACGGGTGAATCTTTAGATGTTATTTATTGGATCGAAGGCGACTATATCAAAGATGCTTTGACCGAGGTGAATTGGTTCATGCGCGACTGGCGGCGGGACAAGGCCCGGGCCATTGACACGCGCACCATTGACATCATCGCAGCGACGCAACAGCTGCTCGACAGCTCCACCCCTTTCCTCATGTTGTCTGGCTACCGGACCCCCGAAACCAACGCGCTTTTGCGCAAACGCTCGCGCGGCGTGGCGAAAAAATCCCTGCATATGAAAGGTCAAGCGGCCGATTTGCGCATGCAGGGCAAGTCGGTCCGTCAAGTGGCCCAAGCCGCCGCATCCTGCGCGGCCGGTGGGGTCGGTCGCTATTCTCGCTCCAACTTTGTTCACATAGATTGCGGTGAAAAGCGCCTCTGGGGCCGTTAACTTTTCGCCGCATATCTTGGCCCGTACCAACCCCCTAAGTTCGCCTTACGCAACGCCCGCCCATCACGGCGGCACCGGCACAAAAGGCCACATTTTTGGGCTGCCCGCTGTGCAATATCGCAAATCGGCGGAAAATGGGTTGTAAGGCGCAAGCGGCTTGATGTAAGAGACCGGCAGCAGGCCTGAAGCGGCTTGTGAAAGGGGCCGAGTGCAGCTGTGCCAGGCCCCGAAAAGTCAGATGGTCCCGTAGCTCAGCTGGATAGAGTACTCGCCTCCGAAGCGAGGGGTCACAGGTTCAAATCCTGTCGGGACCACCATTCACTCACAAAGCTCCAAGAAAATACCGCGCCACCCTCGCAATTGCCTCCTGCGCGGGCTAGCTTTACGCCTGTAAAGAGGAGTCCGCATTCATGGTTCAAGACGTCCAACACGAGCCGATTGACGCGGTCATTACATGGGTTGATGGATCAGATCCAGCACAGCAGCAAAACCGCCAGAGCTTCATGGGCGCAATGCCACATCTTTTCCATGAAAATGCCATAAACCCGCATCGCTGGGCCTGTAATGGCGAAATTTATCTCTGCCTCGCGTCGCTTGAGCACAACGCCCCATGGCTGCGCAAAATTTGGATCGTCGTCGACGCACAATCCCCAGACCTCTCACGCCTGAGCGCCGCCCTACGCGCCAAAATCCAACTGGTGGATCACACAGAAATATTCGCGGATCATCAGGATCTCCTGCCGACGTTCAACTCCCTGGCCATCGAGACTTTTCTGTGGAATATCCCAGGCCTGTCGGAACGGTTTATCTATTTCAATGACGATGTTTTTCTAACCGCCCCCTGCCAAAAGGCCGATTTTTTCACCACGGGCGGCCCAATTTTACGCGGCGCTTGGGCCGATTTCAGCGCGTTGCAGGACGATCCCGTGCACATGGCTGATCCGGCAAAGTTCAATCATTATATGCAACTGAACGCGGCTGGCCTCTGCGGCGTGCCCTCGCAGCGTCTCTTGCGAACAGCACATGTGGCGCACCCGTGTTTGCGCAGCACCATGGCCCAGCTTCACAGCCGTTTCCACGCGGCCTTTCGCAAAAATGCAGGCTACCGGCTGCGTGATATACGCCAGTTTTCACCGCAAAGTCTGCACAATCATGCCTGTATACTGCAAAAGAGTGCGAGGCTGCATCCTGTTAAAGACCACTACCACATCTACAGCGGACAAGGGGTTGACGCGGCGGATGGGACAATTGCCGCGCTTTTGCACCAGATCAAAGAAAATCCAAGCATCAAGATGCTCTGCGTCAATGACCTGCCACAACTCGAGGCGCTCTACCCCGAAATCCGAACCTGGCTGACGCAGGTCATAACCCGCGCGCCCTAGCGCGTGAGCACAGCCGAGAGCGGGGCGATGACGCTGTCGCGGTGGTTGGAATGGCGCAGCCAAAACCGCAGAACATCCCAAATTTCCGCAACCGGATTGAGCGCCACGACCGCTTGCCCGGTCTGCGCCGCCGTCTCCGCCGCAAAATCCAGCGCGTTCAACACATCCGACGCGCGGCGCATGTCACCAGAAATCGTCACATCCAATTGTGGCAAAAACCCGAGGTTTTCCTTGGCCAAATGGTCTTGCAGCAAACGCAACTGCGCGGGCGATCTCGGGCCGTGGTCATACTGGGAAGGCCAAAGCCCTGTTGCCATCGGCACAGCCTGCACGGCCGCGTCGGTGATCAGCGCCACATTCACCGCCGTTAGGGTCTCGGGCAAATCCATGCTCGTGAAGATTTCAAATCCTGCGGCGCGATAAAGCCACATTTTTGCGCGTGCATCCGGTGCTTGCGCATCAATTGCAATGGTGAATGGCACCCCAAGATCCAGCAGCCCATCTGGAGGGTCCATCAAAGGCCTGTCCAACAAAACAATGCCGATCAGCCCCTTGCCCGCCGTTGGTTCAAACTCCAGAGCATAGCGCAGATCGGTCACCTCTGGCAGAGGGGCGGTTTGCACCAATCGCGGCGCGCTCACCTGCATCGCGCTCGTGTCGTCCAAAACCGTGCCACTCGGGCGACGCATCCCGGCCAAGCGGGTGGGCGACTGCGGCAAGAGCAAGGGAGAATCGCCGGGGTATGCCTGTGGCATATTCGCTGAGGGGCGCAGTTGTTGCACCATGGGCAATGTGGCCAATGTCTCAGTCTCACCGGTCAACACAGGTTTTTGCGCAGACAAGGTCAAGCTGCGGCCAAGGCTGGCGGCGCTTGGGCCTTGCGACAAAACCGACGGCGGCGCCGATAACTCTGAGGGTGGATCCAGATCACTGACCTCGACCTCCGAAGTCATGGCCATATCCGGGCTCTGTGCGACCGGCAGAACGGTCACCTCTGGGTTCAGCCCTTTGAGATTCAAAACATCATGGGACAGCGACAGGATCACCAGCCCCGCCCCGCCAATCAGCGTGCCCCAAATAAGACCATTGAAGAACGGTCGTTGCATCAGTCACCTTTCAATCACCAAAAACACCCTGTCACTCTTGACGATGGCATCGTTCCCTGAGCATCTATACCGCGACCAAACTGCCAATTGCGAGACCCATTGTTCACGAAGAGCACCGGTAGGGCAAAAAAACACAAAGGACGGCCCATGTTACTGCTGATCGATAATTATGACAGCTTCACCTATAATTTGGTGCATTATCTTGGGGAGTTGGGCGCACAGGTTGTGGTCAAACGCAATGATGCCTTGAGCGTAGAGGAGGCACTGTCCCTCGGGGCCTCAGCGATTCTTTTGTCACCGGGCCCCTGTGATCCAGCGCAGGCGGGCATCTGTTTGGCCCTGACAGAGGCCGCAGCTGCGGCCCGCGTTCCGCTCATGGGTGTCTGTTTGGGGCATCAAACCATTGGGCAGGCCTTTGGCGGCTCTGTCGTGCGGTGCCATGAGATTGTTCATGGCAAAATGGGCAAAATGCATCACAAGGGCGAGGGTCTCTTTGCGGATCTGCCGACACCTTTCGAGGCGACGCGCTATCATTCCCTGATTGTCGAACGCGCCAGCCTGCCGACCTGTTTGCAGGTGACCGCAGAATTGGAGGATGGCACGATCATGGGGCTACAGCACAAAACCCTGCCAATTCATGGGGTTCAATTCCACCCCGAGAGCATCGCCTCCGAACATGGGCATCATTTGATGCGCAATTTTCTCAACATGGCAAAGGAGCTGGCATGACATCCGCGCTGCAACCCTTGATTGGCACGGCCGCCGACCGTCCCCTGACCCGTGCGGAAGCTCAGATTGCCTTTGAAACTCTGTTCAATGGCGAAGCCACCCCGAGCCAAATTGGCGGTTTTTTGATGGCGCTGCGGACACGCGGTGAGACGGTCGATGAATATGCCGCCGCGGCCGCCGTCATGCGGGCCAAATGCAACGCCGTGCGCGCGCCCATGGGCGCCATGGACATCGTCGGAACCGGTGGTGATGGCAAGGGCACTTTGAATATTTCGACCGCAACCGCCTTTGTGGTCGCCGGGGCCGGCGTGCCTGTGGCCAAACATGGCAACCGCAATCTCAGCTCCAAATCCGGCGCTGCCGATGCTTTGGGACAGTTGGGCATCAATGTGATGGTGGGTGTCGATGTCGTGGAACGTGCCTTGAGGGAGATTGGGATCGCCTTTATGATGGCGCCGATGCATCACCCGGCCATCGCCCATGTCATGCCCACGCGTGCTGAACTTGCGACACGCACGATCTTTAACATCCTGGGTCCGCTGACCAATCCCGCCGGGGTCAAACGGCAATTAACCGGCGTGTTTTCAGCGGATTTGATCCGCCCGATGGCTGAAACCCTTAAAACGCTCGGAAGCGAGGCGGCTTGGCTGGTGCATGGCACGGCCGATGGCACCGATGAGCTCACCATCACCGGCAGCAGCGCTGTCGCCGCCCTCGAAAATGGCCATGTGATCGATCTTGAGATTCATCCAGAGGACGCAGGCTTGCCCGTGCATCCATTTGAAGCCATTCTCGGTGGCAGCCCCGAAGACAATGGCAAAGCCTTTGCCGCGCTTTTGGATGGCGCCCCCTCGGCCTATCGGGATGCGGTCTTGCTCAATGCCGCTGCCGCGCTGAAAATTGCCGGCAAAGCCAGCTCCCTTCGCGAAGGGGTGGAATGGGCGGCGGCGGCCATCGACAGCGGCGCGGCAAAAAGCAAAGTCACCGCCCTGGCCGCGCTCACCAGCGCCGCATGAGAATTGGACTGAATAAATGACTGAGACTATTCTTGATAAGATCAAAGCCTATAAGCTGGAAGAGATTGCAGCGCGCAAAGCCGCGGTCTCCTTGGCTGAGGTCGAAGCCGCTGCCCGCGCGGCCTCAGCTCCGCGCGGCTTTGCCAACCGCCTCACAGAGGCCGCACAGACCGGCTATGCTTTGATTGCAGAGGTGAAAAAAGCCTCACCGTCCAAAGGACTCATTCGAGCGGATTTCAATCCACCGGCACTGGCCAGCGCCTATGAGCAAGGCGGTGCGACCTGTTTGTCAATTCTAACCGATGGACCATCCTTTCAGGGTGATGACAGCTATCTCACCGCTGCCCGCGCCGCCACAACCCTACCGGCCCTGCGCAAAGACTTTATGTATGACACCTATCAGGTGGCAGAAGCCCGCGCCCTGGGCGCCGATTGCATCTTGATTATCATGGCCTCTGTCTCCGACAGCCAGGCGGCAGAAATGGAAGAGGCCGCCTATGCCTGGGATATGGATGCGCTGATTGAAGTGCATGACGCTGCCGAATTAGACCGCGGCCTTGCGCTGAAATCCTCTTTGATTGGCATCAACAACCGCAATCTCAACACCTTTGACGTGACGCTGGACACGACCCGCAAGCTGGCGCAGCGCGTGCCAGCCGAAAAAACCATCGTTGCGGAAAGCGGAATTTACACACCCGAAGATCTGGCCGATCTGGCCGGCTATGGTGCTCGAACCTTCCTGATTGGGGAGAGCCTCATGCGTCAGACCGATGTCGCGCAGGCCACACGCGCTCTTTTGGCCAATCCGCTGATGCCAGGTGATAATTAAATGTCAAAACTGACCCATCTTGATGAGGCCGGACACGCCCATATGGTTGATGTCTCAGGAAAATCTGACACAGACCGCATGGCGACGGCCACGGCGATCGTGCAGCTGACCGAAGCGGCCATGGATGTCCTGCTGGGCGGGAATTTGAAAAAAGGTGATGCGCTGGCGGTGGCCCGCATTGCGGGGATCATGGCCGCGAAAAAAACCTCGGAGCTGATCCCCCTGTGCCATCCTTTGCCAATCACGAAGGTGAGCGTCGATCTTGAGCCTGATCGCGCCACCCATCAAGTCTTGATCACCGCGACTGTAAAAACCCACGGGCAAACCGGAGTTGAGATGGAGGCCCTCACCGCCGCCAGCACAGCGGCCCTCACCCTCTATGACATGATGAAAGCGGTCGATAAGGGGCTCACCATTACCTCTATTCAGCTCGAAGAAAAGCAAGGCGGCAAATCCGGGATCTGGAGACGTTCGGCGTTATGATTTCGGTTCGCGCGGCGCTTGACCATATTTTGGCACTCAGCGACAGGCTGCCAAGCGAAGACATTGCCCTGCAACACGCGCAGGGGCGGGTTTTGACCCAAACCGTCACCGCCACCCGAGATCAACCGCCCTTTACCGCCGCGGCCATGGATGGCTATGCTGTCTGCGCCGCCGACCTCAAAGCCGGCGTAAAGATATGGCAGGTGATTGGCGAATCCGCAGCCGGGCATGCGTTTTCCAAATCAGTTGCCCGCGGCCAGGCCACGCGCATATTCACCGGCGCCCCGCTACCGCAGGGCACGGACCATGTTTTGATCCAAGAGAATGTCCAAGAAAAACATGGGAAAATAACGCTGGTAGATGGTCCAAATGATGCGGCCCATCTGCGCCCTGCCGGCAGTGATTTCGCCAAAGGCTTCCAGCTGAACGCCCCGCGCCGCCTCACTGCGCAAGATATCGCGCTTTTGGCCGCAATGAATGTCCCGCGCCCCACGGTGACCCGAAAGCCGAAGGTGGCCATTATCGCCACGGGCGATGAATTGGTGCAACCCGGCGATGCCCCCCGCGCGGATCAAATCATCGCGTCAAACAGCTATGGGCTTGCCGCCATGCTGCAAAAAATCGGTGCAGAGGCGCGCCTCTTGCCCATTGCCCGCGACCGTTTGGGCTCCTTGGCGGAAGTCTTCGCCCTGACCCAAGATGCGGATTTGGTCCTGACAATTGGCGGCGCCTCGGTGGGCGATTATGACTTGGTGGCGCAGGCCGCAGCTGATTTCGGGTTGGAGCAATCCTTTTACAAAGTGGCGATGCGCCCGGGGAAACCTTTGATGGCCGGTCGCCTCGGCGGGCGGGCGATGATTGGACTGCCAGGCAACCCTGTGTCTGCTATGGTCTGCGGAGAGATCTTCGTGGTGCCCTTAATCGAAAAGATGTTGGGGCTGGGGGTCGGTCCACGCGCCTATAAAACGGCCCCGCTGGCGCATGATCTTCCCGCCAATGGCGCCCGAGAACATTACATGCGCGCCACCATCATCGATGGCGCCTTGCATGTGGCAACACGGCAAGACAGCGCCTTGCTGAGTATCTTGAGCGGCGCGAATGCTCTGGCCATTGCCCCAATCGACGCCCCCGCCATGCCCAAAGGCAGCGAGATGCGTTACATCCCTTTGTAACACATCCCCCACGGCTTGACACAAAAAGAGAACGAGAGTAGAACATTACCCAAACACGATGCAACGCGTCAACCTTGGGAGATGATATCATGCTAACCAAAAAGCAATTGCAACTGCTTGAGTTCATTCACGCGCGCACTCAGGTCAATGGCGTCTCCCCTTCCTTTGACGAAATGAAAGAGGCGCTCGATCTCAAATCAAAATCCGGCATTCATCGCTTGATCACAGCGCTTGAGGAGCGCGGTTTTATTCGCCGTCTGGCACATCGTGCACGGGCCATTGAAATTTTGCGAATGCCCGAAACCATGCAACCCGCGTCACGCGGGTTTGCACCGCGGTTGATCACAGGGGATCGCCCTGAGCGACCGCGCGATGCCATGGATCTGGATGCAGCGGGCTTGCGGTCATTGCCGATGATGGGGCGCATTGCAGCAGGCGTGCCAATTTCAGCCATCCAAGATTACGCGCGCGATGTGGCAGTGCCGGGCGATATGATCTCAAACACTGGCGAACATTACGCGCTGGAGGTGAAGGGAGAGTCGATGATCGAGGTGGGAATCAACGACGGTGATGTCGTGGTGATCCGTGAAACCAGCACAGCCCAGAATGGTGATATCGTCGTGGCCCTGGTTGAGGATCATGAAGCCACTTTGAAACGATTCCGCCGCAATGGCAACGCCATCGCACTTGAAGCGGCCAACCCTGCCTTTGAAACCCGCGTATATCGCGACGATCAGGTCCAGATACAGGGCAAATTGGTGGGCCTGATTCGCACCTATTATTAAGGTGCTTTGGCAGCCGCCCTATGGTGAGTTAGCGCAGGCCGCAGCGCAGCGCTGTTCCAAAGCCTGTGCCCAATCGCCTGTCTGACTGTGGTCCAATGCAGCATGCCGGACTTATCGAACCGGCCCGCAAGGCCGCCCGCGGCCGTCAGATGCCCCAAATCAAACCCATCACAGGTCCGTTCAGACCGCCAGTCTTGCACAACAACCAGCACCGCGTGGCAGGAGGGCTCAGGTTGCGATCCCTTGCCAACAATCTCGATCCAAGATGGCATCATACCATAGGCCGATTGTTGGGAGATGGGCCGCCCGTCATTTTCAAGCCAACTGCGCGCCACAAAGCCTGACCCTTTGGCCACATTCAGAACCCTAGCGCCCTCCACCATCACGCCGATCAAACGCCCATCAGCGCTGATCAATACATCGGGTCGCGGGAAAACAATCCAAAAACCCAGAGCCGCGCAGGCCGGAATCGCTGCAAGACACCGCAATCGACCCTGCCAAAAAATCCCAAACAGAACTGACACCGCCAATATCCCCAAAACCTTTGGCGCCGGTGCTTTGATATGGCTGATGGAGTGCGGCAGATCTGCGACGAAACTTGCAACATCCAAAATGGCGCCCAAGCCTAATGTCATGCCCCACAGCCCCAGCGCCTCACCTCCGAAGGGCGCCAGAGCTGCCGCCACAATCGCACCGGGCATGACCACAAAGGCCATGATCGGAACCGCGATCACATTTGCCAAAACCCCATAATGCGGCAGATGATTGAAATGCGCCGCGGCAATCGGTGCCGTGGCCAAGCCTGCCACCGCCGCAGAGACGACAGAGCCCATGACATACCGCGCCCCTATGGGCCACCGCGCCATCCATGACCATTGGCTCATTGCATTAAACACAATGATCAAAAGGCCCGTGGCCGCAAAGGACATTTGAAAACCTGGCCCCAACAGAGCCTCCGGACGGAGCAGCAAGACCAAAATCGCCGCAATCGCAAGCGCTTGCAAGGTGATCGCGCGCCGCTCGAGCAGCACAGCCGCAAAGATGGTGAACGCCATAATATAGGCACGCTCCGTTGCAACACTGGCTCCCGAGAGCAGCAGATACCCCGCCCCAACGCCCATGCTCGTTAGGGCGGCGATTTTCTTGACTGGCCAGTTCAAAATCAGATAGGGCCAGCAGGACAACAGAGCCCGCGTGAAAAAGAAGACCAGACTGGTGAGCAGGCCCATATGCAGGCCCGATATCGCCAATAGATGTGAAAGATTGGCGGCCCGGAGGGTCTGTTGCACCTCGCGATCCAGATACATTCGGTCGCCAACCGTGATGGCCACCGCCACCCCAGCAATGCGATCTGGCATATGCGCCGTCATATGCGCGCCGATCTCGTGACGCCATTTTTGAACGGTGAGGCTGCCCGTTTCGGCCGGGGCCGGGCGCCAGATCATCACAGGGCTGCGCGTGTATCCCACCGCGCCCAATTGCGCAAACCAAGCCTGTCGTTGAAAATCATAGCCATAGGGTTCAGCCGGCAGAGGTGGCGGCGACAGATGCGCGGCAAGCTGGACGATATCGCCAATCCCAGGCACATCGTCTTGCGCCCGCCCATGCAGTGCCACGCGCAGGCGGCGCGGTGTGGCCTGCTGCGGCAAAGCACCTAAAACCACTTGATCCAAAGTGAGGCGCGGCTTTTCCGACAGGCTGCGATCGATCTCGATGACCCGCCCCTGTACCGCGCCATAAAACCGCTCGGGCAGCACCGGCCCCGCGACCGCATGCGCCCGAAATTGGCTCCAAGAAAACCCGGCCGCAACAGCGGCGATCACAATCAAGAACCGCGCAGTCCCGTTGCGATATCGGATCACCAAAGCGACACAGAGGCCCGCAGAGAGGCTGGCGGCCAAGAAAACCGCCGTTCCGGGCTCGTGAGACACTCCAAAATAGCTGGCAATTCCCAAACCAAAGCCCATTGCACTCCAATGCATCAGGTTTTGCGCCTGCGCCTGCAGGGCCGTCTCCACTGCTGCCCAAATCCAAGACCAATGCCGCACTTGTTCTCTCTGTAGATGCGCCTTAGGTACACTATGCGTCCGTTTCCTTTGCGAAAGATGAACATCATGCCCAACACACCCGTCGTCACCCGTTTTGCCCCCTCCCCAACCGGAACATTGCATATTGGCTCGGCGCGCACGGCCCTGTTCAACTGGCTCTTCGCACGCCGCCACGGTGGGCAATTTTTGCTGCGGGTTGAGGATACAGATAAAGAGCGCTCAACCGAAGCCTCGACCCAAGCCATTTACCGCGGTCTGGAATGGCTCGGGCTGGACTTCGATGGGCCGCCTGTCAGCCAAGCGGCCAATGCGGCGCGCCATGAGCAAGTGGCCGAGCAGATGCTTGCGGCAGGCCATGCCTATAAGTGTTTTGCCACACCAGAGGAAATTGCCGCCTTCCGCGAGGCTGCGCAGGCGGAGAAACGCTCGAGCTTGTTTCGCTCGCCCTGGCGTGATGCCGCCGAGGAGGATCATCCCGACGCGCCCTATGTCGTGCGGCTCAAAGCCCCGCGCGAGGGTCAAACGCTCATCAAGGATCAGGTGCAAGGGGATGTTGTTATCCGCAACGATCAGCTTGATGATATGGTTCTGCTGCGCTCCGATGGCAGCCCGGTTTATATGTTGGCGGTTGTGGTGGATGACCACGATATGGGCGTCACCCATGTCATTCGCGGCGATGATCATTTGAACAATGCAGCGCGGCAAATTCAGATTTATTTGGCCATGGGCTGGGAGCTGCCGACCTATGCACATATCCCGCTGATTCATGGGCCAGACGGTAAGAAAATGTCCAAGCGGCACGGAGCGACTGGGGTTGAGGAGTATCAAGCGCTTGGATATTCCGCCGCTGGAATGCGCAACTATCTGGCGCGTTTGGGTTGGAGCCATGGGGATGCTGAATTTTTCACCGATTCCCAAGCGCAATCATGGTTTGACCTTGAGCATATTGGCAAATCCCCTGCGCGGTTTGACTTCAAAAAATTGGCCAATCTCTCTGGTCAACATATTGCACAAACAGATGATGCTGCGTTGCTGCATGAATTGGAGGGGTATCTGGCCGCAATCCATGCTGAGCCCTTAAATGATGCACAAAAATCTCTGTTCCTATCCGGCGCTTACTGCGTCAAAGACCGCGCGAAAACCATGGCGGAACTATTTGATAAATCTTTATTTATGTTTCAGTATCGCCCTTTGGACCTGGACGAGAAGGCTGTTCAGGTGCTTGATTCAGTATCCATTGGTATACTGAATGAATTGACGCCGCAGTTGCAAAATGCTATTTGGACGCGAGAAGAACTGGAAGACTTGGTGGAACGCCTCGCACTGTCCCATGAGACCAAAATGGGCAAGTTGGCGGCCCCGCTTCGGGCGGCACTTTCAGGACGCGTTACCTCGCCGAGTGTATTTGACATGATGCTCGTGTTGGGCCGAGATGAAACCATCGCACGACTCACCGACATAAGCTGAGCGGCTTCTGTGTGAGCCTGCTGAACTGGGAAATTGAGACTATTATGACCGATGACAGAGAAAAAATTGCCAAACTGACCCTGAATGGGACCACCTATGACTTGCCAGTGATGTCGCCGACAGCCGGACCGGATGTGATAGATATTCGAAAACTCTATGGGCAGGCCAATGTCTTCACCTATGATCCCGGCTTCACCTCCACCGCAGCATGCGACTCGACCATCACCTTCATTGATGGGGAGGCCGGTGTTTTGCTGCATCGCGGATATCCCATCGATCAACTGGCTTCGCAAAGCCATTACTTGGAAGTGTGCTTTTTGCTGCTCAACGGTTACTTGCCAAATGCAGCCGAGCTCGAAGAGTTTGAAAGCCTGGTGACCAATCACACCATGCTGCACGAACAGATGGTCAATTTCTTCCGCGGCTTCCGCCGCGATGCCCATCCAATGGCCATTATGACCGGTGTTGTCGGTGCGATGTCTGCATTCTATCACGATTCAACAGATATTACCGACCAGCACCAGCGCGAGGTCGCTTCCATTCGTTTGATCGCTAAAATGCCAACGATTGCAGCCATGGCCTATAAATACACGGTCGGGCAACCCTTCGTTTATCCCCGCAATGAATTGGATTATGCCTCAAACTTTTTGCGCATGTGCTTCGCTGTTCCGGCCGAAGACTATGAGGTAAACCCAATCTTGTCCCGCGCCATGGACCGGATATTCACCCTCCATGCAGATCATGAGCAAAATGCTTCAACCTCTACGGTTCGTCTGGCATCCTCCTCTGGCGCCAACCCATTTGCCTGTATTGCCGCTGGAATTGCCTGTCTGTGGGGTCCAGCCCATGGCGGTGCCAACCAGGCCTGCCTTGAAATGCTCAATGAAATCGGCACGGTCGACCGCATTCCAGAGTTTATCGCCCGGGCGAAAGACAAAGACGATCCCTTCCGCCTCATGGGCTTTGGTCACCGGGTTTACAAAAACATAGACCCGCGCGCCACGGTTCTCAAAGAATCAGCAGATGAGGTTCTGGAGCTTTTGGGTGTTGAGAATAACCCCATCTTACAAGTCGCCAAAGAGTTGGAGAAAGCGGCCCTGGCCGATCCATATTTTGTCGAGAAGAAACTCTTCCCGAATGTGGATTTCTACTCGGGCATTATCTTGGAGGCCATGGGCTTTCCAACCTCAATGTTCACACCGATTTTCGCCCTGTCTCGGACGGTCGGTTGGATTTCTCAGTGGAAAGAAATGATCTCAGATCCAACCATGAAAATTGGCCGTCCTCGCCAGCTGTATTGCGGCGAGACCACGCGCGACTATGTGGATATTGAGAAACGTTAGAACAAAGACCCTCACCCCCCATTCCCGCGCGTGCACCTGGGAATGGGGTCTTTGGTCAAAGGCGCCTGTATCTAGGAGCATTTTTTACGAATCTCATCGATCGCTTTACGTGAACCTTGGAGAGACCAGCGCTCAATCGCCTCCCGAGCATCAGGATCACCAAGAAAAACCTCCTGACCTGCGGCCATTTGATCCACAAGTGCTTTTGTAGAGGCCGCCGGCTCATCTCGACGGTCCACGCCCACAAAAATAGAGGTTGACGCATCAATCTCATCGATAAATCCAGCAACAAGGCGCTCGGGCCTATCATCAATCTGAAATAGCTCGACTGTATCAGCAACCGGCTCAATCGCTTTGGGAAAGATTACTTCCAAATGTATTTTCTTTTCAAAGCACACAAGCCGCAAAAAAGCCCCAGCGTCTCCCGCCTGCTCGGCAATGGTAAAGACACGCCCGTCATCTTCCTTCTCTTGAAAAACCTCCCAAGCCTGAGCTTTCATTGGGCCCAAAGCCGCGATCAAAAACATAATTTTAAAATTCATGTAAAAATCCTTTTTTATTTCATCCGCTTGCCGCCTCTATTCAGCACGACTTGCAGGCCCCAAATTGACCACTACATTTCTAAGACCTCTGGATAACCCAACGGCCAAGCCAAAACAATACTCCCGGTGGCAACACCGGGCTGCGCCTGCCTGCTCCCCGGCAGGCGCTGCCCTCATTTCGTGGTGAAATGGCGTTATGCAGAGGTCTTTTTCTAGAAGCATTGCAGCTCTGGTCAAGCGTCGCAACGCACAGCACGCGGTTTAAGGATCGGTTGATCGAACCTCCCGCAAAAACTCACCTATGTTACACGTCACTGCCTCACCAAACCCAGGTCACCGACCTTCAAACTTGGCAATGCGTTTGTCCAGGAAGGCTGTCACCCCCTCTTTGAAATCGCGGGTGCGGCCACAGGCGCCTTGCAAGCGCGCTTCCAGCTCAAGCTGGTCTTCTTCGGAATTGGAAAAGCTCTGACGAATGGCCGTTTTCACATGGCCATAGGTTTCTGTGGGCCCCGAGGCCAAATGCGCGGCGCGGGCCTGCCAATGGGCCAGAAATTTCTCATCGGCGACAGACTCCCAGATCATGCCCATCTCACTGGCCTGCCGCGCATAGATTTTATCCGCAAAGAGCGCCGCGCCCATGGCCTTCGCCAAACCCATTTGCCGCGGCAAAAGATAAGTGCCGCCGGCGTCGGGAATAAGACCAATACGGGTAAAAGCCTGCACAAAATAAGCCGAGTCAGCGGCAATCACCACATCCGCGGCCAGCGCCAAATTCGCCCCGGCCCCTGCGGCCGGTCCATTGACCGCAGAAATGGTCGGCACGGGACATTCGGTAATGGCTTTGAGCATCGGCACATATTCATCTTTTAACGTGCGCTCGAGATCGATATCTGCAAAATTTCCCTCCGCGCCCAAATCTTGACCAGAACAAAAAGCGCGGCCCGCGCCGGTGAGCACCACGACTCGCGCTGACTGACCGGCCTGGCGGACGGCATCTGTAATTTCAGCGCGCATCTGCGTGTTGAGTGCATTCATCACCGCAGGGCGATTAAGTGTAATCACAGCAATATCATGCTCGATAGCGGAGGTGAGTGTTTCATACATCATGATAACATCCTAAGTTTCCGGCGCCGCGCGCCCTGCCCCAATCAAGATGAGAGGAGTCTTTCGATTTCTTTTTCTTCGTCTTCGGTCAATTGGTCGACAGTCTCTCTGCGCTTGCTGCGCCGATGTACGGCAATCAACCCCGCAAGTGAGACCAAAAACAACGCTGGCCCCGCGAGCCAAAGCACCAGATTGATACCCAATCCATTGGGCCTCAGCAAAACATATTCCCCATATCGCGCAACCACATAGTCCATGACCTCTGTATCGCTGTCGCCGTCCAACAGGCGGGCGCGCACCAACAGTCTCAGGTCTTTGGCAATGCCTGCGTTGGACTCATCGATGCTCTCATTGCGGCATTGCAAACAGCGCAGGCCCTGTGAGATTAACCGCGCTCGATTTTCCAATACCGGATCAGATAAAACCTCGTCTGGCTCTACAGCCGAGGCCACGCCAGCCCAAAGGAGCAGAAATACTATGGCAAAAACCTGCCTCATGTCGCGGCCTCCCGGACGCGCTCACGCGCGGCGCCTGGCGCCAAACGGTAGCGCCGGTCAAACAGGCTCAGAAAGCCGCCCAAAGCCATAATGATCGCCCCCGTCCAAATCCAATTGGCCAAGGGTTTGATAAAACTCCGCACCGCATAGCCGCCCTCGGGCTGCGCATCCCCAACAACCACATAAACATCGCGCCACAACCCGCTATCAATGCCCGCTTCCGTCGTCGGCATCTCGGCCACCGGATAATAGCGCCGCTCTGGATGCAGCATAGCGATGGGCTGACCTTGCCGCGACAAGGCGATATCAGCCATTGTGGTGAGGTAATTCGGGCCCCGTCGGTCCTCTACCGCCTCCAAAGTGATGGTAAAGCCCGCAACCTCAGCCGATTGACCGATCTCAAGCACGCGAATGTCCTCCACCTGCCATGCGGTAATTCCCGCCACGCCAAAAATGGTGATGCCAAGACCCGCATGGGCAATCGCTTTGCCCCAATCGGCCAAAGGCAGCCTGAGCAATCGGCGCGCTTTGCCCGCGCCCCGTCCACAGCGTTGATAAAGTTCAATCACAACGCCCATGACCAGCCAAACACCCAGGCCGAGCCCCACCGGACCAATCAATGAGCGTCCGGTTTGTATGGCCCAGGCCAGTCCAACAATCGCCAAACACAAAAGTGCCACCGGCCAAAGCCGGGTGATATGCGCCCGCCGCGCCCGTTTCCATGGCAGGGTTGACCCGATCGGCAATATCACCGCCAAACCGACCATAAAGGGGGTAAAGGCGAGATCAAAGAACGGCGGGCCGACCGAAAGTTTACGATCCATCAATAATTCGGCCACCAAGGGCCACACGGTGCCGACAAAAACCACAAAGCAGCTAATGGCCAGCAGCAAATTATTGGCAATCAAAGCACTTTCCCGGCTGACGGGCGCAAAGATTCCTTTGCTGTCCATAGCTTTCGCGCGCAGAGCGAAAAGAAGCAATGCGCCCCCAAAAAATACAGCCAAAATCATCAATATGAACACACCGCGCTCAGGATCATTGGCAAAGGCATGCACGGAGGTCAGAACGCCCGAGCGCACGATGAATGTGCCGATGAGCGAAAATCCAAAGGCCAAGATCGCCAGCAGGATCGTCCATGCTTTCAGCGCGTCGCGTTTCTCCACCACAATGGCAGAATGGAGCAAGGCCGCCGAAATCAACCAAGGCATGAAACTGGCGTTTTCCACCGGATCCCAAAACCAGAACCCGCCCCAGCCAAGTTCATAATAGGCCCACCAGCTGCCCAGACCGATGCCGATGGTCAGAAAAATCCAGGCCGCCAAAGTCCAGGGCCGCACCCAGCGCCCCCAAGCCGAATCCACTTTGCCTTCGAGCAAGGCCGCAATGGCAAAGGAAAAGGTGATCGAAAGGCCGACATATCCGAGATACAAAAACGGCGGATGAAAGGCCAAGCCGGGATCTTGCAGCAAAGGATTGAGTCCCTGCCCATTAAAGGGCGGGAATGCGACGCGTGTGAACGGATTGGATGTCAGCAAAACAAAGGCCAAAAAGGCCGCAGTAATGGCGCTTTGAACCCCCAAGACCCGTGCCAAAAGACTTTGCGGCAGGCGCCGACCGAACACGGCAGCACAGGCGGCAAAAAACGTTAAAATCAGAACCCAAAGCAGCAATGAGCCTTCATGATTGCCCCAAACCCCAGCGATTTTGTAAATCATCGGCTTGAGCGTATGAGAATTGAGCACCACCAATCGCAAAGAAAAATCTGATGTCACAAAGGCGAGCGTGAGCACTCCAAAGGCAAAAGCGACCAGCAAAAATTGCAATGTGGCGAACACCGACGCTAGCTGCATCCAGCTGCTGCGGCGCAATGTGGCCCCCAGAAGCGGAACGATTGTCCCCAGCACCGCAAAACCTAGCGCGATGTTCAGACTGAAATGAGCAAGTTCATTAAGCATAGGTTCGGTATAGTGGCTCAAACGCGCTTGGCAAGAAACTCCGCTCCGATTTGCCGGTTCAAATGGTCACAACCCAATCTTTAGGCGCAGGCAATCCGCTGCGGCTCAGGAGCCTTCGGCGCCTTGATAAACGCCTTGCTCTTTCAACGCGTCAATCACCTCTTTGGGCATATAGGTTTCATCATGTTTGGCCAAAATTTCGGTGGCCTCAAAAAGGCCATCTGAAAAACGTCCCGTGGCAATGGTGCCCTGCCCCTCCTCAAAGAGATCAGGCGGCAGGTCAGTGCCGACATATTTCACCGCCACAGTATTGGCGCCATCGGTGATGTCGAAATAAAAATGAACGCCTTCGCCCTTGCGAATGCTGCCCTGCGCCACCAAACCGCCCAAACGAAACACTTCCCCAGGCGCTGGGGCGGCTTCGGCCACCTGCGTGGGTGAGCGAAACAGATTGATTCCATCACGCAGGGCAAATCCAATCAACCCCGTCGCGCCAATCAAACAGACCAGCGCCAAAAGGATCACCTGAATGCGGCGTTGTTTCTTAAGCCCGCGCATTATGGGAACACCGGTGGCATCATCAGCCCGGCCGTCTCATCACAGCCGAGCATAAGATTGGCATTTTGCAGGGCTTGACCAGAGGAGCCCTTGGTTAAATTGTCCAAGGCTGCCAATACGATAACCCGGCCAGGGATGCGATCCGCCACAACACCGATATGGCAAAAGTTGGATCCCCGGATATGACGCGTGCTGGGATGGGTGCCCATGGGCAAAAGCTGCACAAAAGGCTCGTCGGCATAGGCCGCCTCCAGTGCCCCATAAATCGCATCTGCCGCGCCCTGCACATAGACTGTCGCCAATATGCCCCGATTGGCTGGAATCAAATGCGGGGTAAACTGGACCGTCACCGGCCGGCCGGCCAATGTGGAAAACTCCTGATCAAACTCCGCCAGATGTCGATGCTGCCCGCCCACCGCATAGGCATGAAACCCTTCGGAAAGCTCTGCATGCAATAGATTTTCTTTGGCCGTGCGCCCGGCGCCCGACACCCCAGTTTTCAGGTCAATGATAATCTGATCGAGATCAATCACGCCGGCTGATATCAACGGACGCAATGCAAACTGACCCGTCGCGGCATTGCAGCCCGTACCCGCCACCAAGCGCGCCTTGGCAATTTCAGCGCGGTAAAACTCTGTCAGCCCGTAAACGGCGTGTTTTTGCAAATCCGGTGCGTCATGCGGCTTGCCATACCATTTGCTGTAAACTTCGGGGTCATTGATGCGAAAATCTGCCGAGAGATCCACGATCTTTACATGATCGGGCAACTTGCGGATCACAGCCTGCGAGGTGGCATGCGGCAAAGCGCAAAACACCAAATCCGCCTCCGCCATGTCAATCTCGTCGATCTTTTTCAGAGTAGGTAAAGACAAATGCGCCAGATGTGGAAAAACGTCCCGCATCTCAAGCCCGGCCTTCCGATCGGCTGAGAGCGCCACAATCTCCATATGCGGATGCAATGCAATCAGTCGCACAAGCTCCGCACCGGTATAGCCGCTCGCGCCAAGAATGATAATCCGATGTGCCATTGCAATGCCCCCTGTTCCCCACCGGATATGGAACGAATGCGGGCGTTTTTCAAGCCACCTTTGCGCCGCACCTAGGCCGCTTCAAACTGCATCGCGCGTTTGAGGAACTGCGTGGCCCGTTGCGACACTTTGACCGGGTCGCCGGTTGTCAAAAATTTGCTGGGCATTGAAGTGCCCAATTTGTCGGGATGGCGCTGCAAATAATCTTCTAAGCTGAGCGCCACCAAATCCGCCTGTGAGAAAATCTTGACCTGTGGCCCAAGCGCTTTTTGAAACGCATCATGCATCAAAGGATAATGGGTGCAGCCTAAAATAGCGGCCTGCGGATGCGGCATTTTTCGGTGCAGCGCGTCCACATGGCTTTGCACCAAAGCCTCGGCAAGGATGTAATCCCCATCTTCAATCGCATCCACCACGCCGCCACAGGCCTGGGCTTCCACATCAACCCCGATGGCACGAAAGGCCAGTTCGCGCTGAAAGGCGCGGCTCGACACGGTGGCCGGTGTCGCAAAAAGCGCCACATGCTCCACGGCAACCTGGCGGGGCGGAGAATTGTCCCCCCATTGCCGCTCGGTCAGCGCTTCGATCATCGGCACGAAGACGCCGAGAACGCGTTTGTCCTCGGTCACCCAATGTTCCTGCATCCGGCGCAATGCGGCAGCCGAGGCCGTGTTACAGGCCAAAATGACCAAGTCACATCCCTGATCAAAGAGAATTTGCACCGATTGGGTCGTACAGCGGTAAATATCATCCGCATCGCGCACCCCATAGGGCGCATGCTTATGATCGCCAAGGTAGACGATATCCAAATCTGGCATATGTTTGTGGATCGCGTCATAGACCGTCAACCCACCCAGACCGCTGTCAAAAATTCCGATTGCCATGCTTCACTTCCCGTATCTCACCCTTTGCCCTGCTGCGAGCATAGCGGAGCGCATCTGCCTTGACCATTCCTGTGCCGAAAAACACAGGCCTAGGCGGCGGAGCGCTCAGCATCCTGGCCGCGCGTCAGCTGTTCGAGCAACTCCGCCCTGCGTTTCTGCATCGCCTGCGCATTGGCCAGTTTGACCGGACCAAAGCCGCGAATATTTAACGGCAACCCCAAAAGCTCGCGCCAAATTTCCACCCGCGAAGGGTCGTACTCTCGCAGCATGCGCGCAACCAAGCTCTCAAAATCTTGGATCAATTGGCGCTCCATGCGCCGCTCTGCGCTATACCCAAACGGATCAAATGGGGTTTCGCGCAAAAATCTGAGACGCGCCAAACCCTGACTTAGACGGTCAAACCAAGATCCAAAGCTGCGCTTTTGCGGCCGACCATTCGGACCATTGCGCGACAAAAGCGGCGGTGCGAGATGGTAGGAAATTTCATAATCCCCCTCAAACCTTTGCGCAACCTGCGTCTTGGTCGCCAGAAGCAGGCGGGCAACTTCATATTCATCCTTGTAGCACAATAGCTTGTGATAGGACTGCAAGGCCGTCTCGCGCAGCTCTGGCTCGATCGCCTCAAGGTCCTGGCGCAGGGCCTCATATCGCCTCAAACGCCCCGAGCCATAGGCGCGCAACCCCGCCAATCGGGCCGCCTCGGGATCGCGAGCCGGCGCGTCTTGGCGCGCAAATTTGCTGTCCAAATCGGCGTCGACCATCGCCCACCGCCCCAGCGCGAAGGCCTGCTGATTCTGGGGCACTTTCGCCCCATTCAGCGCAATTGCTTCAAGCAAGGACTCCTGCGTCAGGGGAAGCAACCCTTGCTGATAGGCGGCGCCAAGCAAGATCATATTGGCATAGACCGTGTCACCCAAAGCCGTTTCGGCCAAGCGGGTGGCATTGAACAGCCGCGCGCGCTCCTGCAATCGCGCAGTCAGCGCCAAGTGCAAATCAGCGCCCGGGATTGCGAAAGCGGTGTCCCGGGTGAACTCCCCGGTTATTATTTCGTGACGATTGACCACAGCCCCGCCCGTGGGCGCCATGAGGCCCAAAGTGCTGCCCTGCGCCGAGACCACAAGGTCACCGCCAATCAGCGCATCGCATTCGCCCAAAGCCACACGAATGGCAGAAATATCGGTCGGCGTCTCACCAATGCGGCAATGAATATGCACCGCGCCGCCCTTTTGAGCCAGACCCGCCATTTCCATGACCCCCGCCGCCTTGCCATCCAAATGCGCCGCCATGGCAAGAAGCGCCCCAATGGTGACCACCCCGGTGCCGCCCACGCCGGTGACCACGACATTATGTGTGCCTTGCAGATGACAGGGCGCCGGGTCCGGCAAATCGGGTATCGACACCTCCTGCGCCGCCGGACGTCGCAGCTGCCCGCCGCGCACGGTCGCAAACGAGGGACAAAACCCATTTACGCAGCTGAAATCCTTATTGCAGCTGGATTGATCAATCTGTCGTTTGCGCCCCAGTGGCGTTTCGAGTGGCAGCAATGAGACGCAGTTGGATTGCACCCCGCAATCCCCGCAGCCTTCGCAGACGTCAGGATTGATGAACAGGCGCTGATCGGGATCCGGGAAGGCGCCCCGTTTGCGCCGACGTCGCTTTTCCGCCGCGCAGGTCTGCACATAGACGATGACCGAGACGCCCGGCAATTGCCGAAATGCCTCTTGCACCGTGTTGAGCTGGGCGCGCGGATGCATCTGCGTGCCGGCTGGAAAATGAGCCGCAGAGATATCTTCTTTTTCATCATACACCACGGCAAGATGTTCCACCCCAATGCCGCGCATCTCATTCACGATCCGCGCAGCATCCAGCCCCCCGTCATTGTTTTGCCCGCCCGTCATCGCCACGGCGTCATTAAACAATATTTTGTAGGTCATGGTTGTGCCGGCGGCGACCGCGGCTCGAATGGCTTGGATGCCGGAGTGGTTATAGGTGCCATCGCCAATGTTTTGGAACACATGCGCGCGGGTCGAAAACAGCGACTCGCCAATCCAATTGGCCCCCTCGCCCCCCATTTGCGTAAAACCCAAGGTCTCACGATCCATCCATTGCACCATGTAGTGACAGCCAATGCCCGAATAGGCGCGGCTGCCTTCGGGAATTTTGGTTGAGCTGCTGTGGGGGCAGCCTGAGCAAAAATAGGGCACACGGCTGGCCAAGGTGGGCGCGTTATTCGCAGTCTGGGCCGCATCAATGCGCTGCAATGCGCCGGCAATCTGGGCCGATCCGCAGCCCTCGGCGATCAATATCTGCCCGAGTTTTTGCGCAATCACCATTGGATCGAGCGCGTAGCTATCGGCAAAGAGCAGCGCGCCTTGAGCATCTTGCGCCCCAAACACACGCCGGCTGCCTTTTTGGTTAAACAGCGCCTCTTTGATTTGGCCCTCAATCAATTTGCGTTTTTCTTCGACAACCACAATGCAGTCCAAACCTTCGGCCCATTCGGCAAAAGATTGCATATCCAAAGGCCAAGTCATCGCGACTTTATAGGTTGTCACGCCATGGCGCACCGCGGCCTCTTGATCAATGCCGAGCACCTGCATGGCATGGGCCAAATCCAGCCAATTTTTGCCCGCAGCAACAAAGCCAATTTTTGCGCCCGCCTGTCCCAAGACCCGCTTGTCCATGCGATTGGCGCGCGCAAAGGCAAGGACCGCGCGGCGCTTATGGTGAATGATCCGCGCCTCCTGTGCCTGGGGTGTGTCGATGAGGCGAATATTCAAGCCCCCTTCGGGCATGTCGAATTCCGGTGTGACAAATTGCAACCGCAGCGGATCGCCATTCACCACCGACGTCACTTCAATTGTGTCTTTGATACATTTCAGCCCGGCCCAGACCCCGGCAAAGCGCGACAGGGCAAAGCCAAAGAGCCCGTAATCCATCACCTCTTGGACGCCCGCAGGCGACAGCACCGGCATGAAGCTGTCAACCATTGTCCATTCGGATTGGTGCAAAGTGGTCGAGCTTTCTCCGGTGTGATCATCCCCCAGCGCCGCCACAACACCGCCCAGGGGCGAAGTGCCAGCCATATTCGCGTGACGAAAGACATCGCCCGAGCGGTCGACACCCGGCCCTTTGCCATACCAAAGACCAAACACGCCCTCAAATTTGCCTTCACCGCGCAACTCGGCCTGCTGGCTGCCCCAAAGCGCTGTGGCGGCCAAATCTTCATTCAACCCTTCTTGGAAACGCACCTGCGCTTTTTCAAGTTCTGCGGAGGCCCGTGTCATTTGAAAATCAACCGCGCCCAGCGGCGACCCACGATAGCCCGTGACGTAGCCGGCGGTTCTATGACCCGCCGCCCGGTCCCGCGCCGATTGCATCAACATCAACCGCACCAAGGCCTGGGTGCCGTTCAACAGAACTTGGTTTTTGGTCAAATCAAATCTGTCAGCGAGTGAAACCTCGTGCTTCATGGTCTGCGTCCTCCCGATATGCACGAACATCTTCCGGATATGCACGCATAATTGTTAGGTCAAAAACTATGACCTAACAATAAAAAACTCCGTGACCCGATCTCAATTTGCGTGTTATGACAACAAGCAAGTAAGAGTGAGGTGACCCGGTGGACTGGGATAAGTTGCGAATCTTCCATTCGGTTGCCGATGCCGGGTCACTCACCCATGCGGGGGAGACGCTGCATCTGTCACAATCGGCCGTTTCGCGGCAGATCAGAGCGCTGGAAGAGGCACTCGACGCGACATTGTTTCACAGACACGCCCGGGGGTTGATTCTCACAGAGCAAGGGGAGCTGCTATTTGAGGCCACCCGAGCGATGAGCAAACGCCTTGATGCCGCCTCCGCGCGCATTCGCGACAGTGAGGATCAGGTGTTTGGTGCCCTGCGTGTCACCACGACCACAGGTTTCGGCACCCTCTGGCTCGCGCCGCGTTTGCCGCAGCTTTATGAAAAATACCCCGACCTCAATGTGGAGCTGATGCTGGAGGAGCGGGTGTTGGATCTGCCGATGCGCGAGGCCGATGTGGCCATCCGCATGAAAGAACCCAGCCAAGCGGATTTGATTCGAAAACGCCTGATGACCGTGGAAATGCGTCTCTATGCCAGCGCAGACTATTTGAAATCCCGCGGCATGCCGCAAACTTTGGAAGATATCTCAAGCCACCGGTTGATATGCCAAAATCCAAATGCGCCTCAAGTGGCGGTCAGTGCAGCCTTGGTGCAAAATCTGATGGGCTACAGTCCAAAATCGACTTTGACCGTCAACAATTACTTCGGTGTGCTGCAAGGCGTCATCAACAACCTTGGGATTGGCATTTTGCCCAATTACGTCACCCATGATTTTCCCGACCTCGTGCAGGTATTGCCCGAACTCGAGAACACAGAAGTCCCGGTTTTTCTGGCCTATCCCGAAGAGCTGCGCCACTCGCGCCGCATCGCGGCCTTTCGCGACTTTGTGCAGGATGAAATCATTGCCCGGCGCCGGGCCGAGCGAAGCCTGGAGGCGCCTAAATAGCTATGCCCTGAGCGCATAGCGGCTTTGCGCCGCGAGGACTTGCAGGGATGGATCGGCGCTCCTAAGTACAGCGCATGAGGACGGCAGCCGATGGCAGCCCCTCATATCCTCCCTGTTGGACTTACGCCGGGCCCTGTGCCCGGCATTTTTTTGCCCGATCCTCGGGAGGGCTGCACTCAAAAAACGCCGTTTCAACGCTGCTTTCGCGCAAATGCGGCATTTAAAAGCGCATGCAACCTTCCCTCTGCCCGTTAACTTTCGTATCAGGGTGCAAATCTGCACCGTAAGGGATGACAACTTGCAAGATCCAATGATAACGCCCGACCTTATTGCAGCCCATGGGCTGAGCTCTGACGAATACGAACGTATTCTCGAAATCATAGGCCGGGACCCAAGCTTTACCGAACTGGGCATTTTCTCTGCCATGTGGAATGAGCATTGCTCCTATAAATCCTCGAAAAAATGGCTCCGCACCCTGCCCACTGAAGGCCCACAGGTTATTTGCGGGCCGGGTGAGAATGCGGGGGTTGTGGATATTGGCGACGGCCAAGCGGTGATTTTCAAAATGGAAAGCCACAATCACCCCAGCTATATCGAACCCTATCAGGGCGCAGCCACGGGCGTGGGCGGGATTTTGCGCGATGTCTTCACCATGGGCGCGCGCCCCATCGCGGCGATGAACTCCTTGTCCTTTGGCAGTCCCGATCATCCCAAGACCAAATCCTTGGTGTCTGGCGTGGTGGCGGGCGTTGGCGGCTATGGCAATTGCTTTGGCGTGCCGACGATTGGCGGCGAAGTGCGCTTTGATCCAGCCTATAACGGCAATTGCCTTGTAAACGCCTTTGCTGCCGGGCTCGCAGATACGGACAAAATATTTTATTCTGCCGCGTCTGGCGTTGGCATGCCTGTGGTTTACTTGGGCGCCAAAACTGGCCGCGATGGGGTTGGCGGGGCCACAATGGCCAGCGCTGAATTTGACGACACCATCGAAGATAAGCGCCCAACAGTCCAGGTTGGCGACCCTTTCACCGAAAAACGCCTCATGGAAGCCACATTAGAGCTCATGGCCACGGGCGCAGTGATTTCCATTCAAGACATGGGCGCCGCGGGCCTGACCTGCTCCGCAGTGGAAATGGGGGACAAGGGAAATTTAGGGGTGCGTTTGGATCTTGAGAAAGTGCCAACGCGTGAGCTGAATATGACCGCCTATGAGATGATGCTGTCGGAATCGCAAGAACGCATGCTCATGGTACTGAAACCTGAATTGGAAGACCAAGCGAAGGCCGTCTTTGACAAATGGGATCTGGATTTCGCCATTGTGGGCGAGACGATTGCGGAAGATCGCTTTTTGATCATGATGAACGGCGCGGTGAAAGCCGATCTACCGCTTAAAGCCCTCTCCGGGACGGCGCCGGAATATGACCGCCCGTGGGTTGAGACCCCCGCAGCCGAGCCTGAGGGGGATGTGCCGCATATCGACCCGATTGATGGGCTCAAAATGCTCATCTCAAGCCCGAATTACGCGGCCAAACAATGGGTTTATGAACAATATGACAGCCAAGTGATGGCCGACAGCCTGCGCACGCCGGGCTTGGGCGCGGGTATCGTTCGGGTGCATGGCACGCAAAAGGCCTTGGCCTTCACATCTGATGTGACACCGCGCTACGTGGCGGCCAATCCCTTCGAAGGTGGCAAGCAAGCCGTGGCAGAAGCCTATCGCAATCTCACAGCGGTTGGTGCCCTGCCCCTGGCCACAACGGATAATTTGAACTTTGGAAATCCTGAAAAGCCGGAAATTATGGGGCAATTTGTAGGCGCCATCAAGGGCATAGGGGCCGCCGTGGCCGCCTTGGATATGCCGATCGTCTCGGGCAATGTTTCGCTCTATAATGAGACCGACGGCTCCGCCATTCTGCCAACGCCGACCATCGGCGCTGTGGGCCTCATTGCCAATGCCGATGACGCCATCACGGGCGTGGCGCGCGAAGGTCATGTGGCGATATTGATTGGCGACACCAAGGGTCATCTTGGGCAATCGGCCCTTTTGGCGGAAGTCTTTAACCGCGTGGAAGGCGATGCACCGCCTGTGGATCTTGAAGCTGAAAAGAAACATGGTGAATTTATCCGCGCCAATCGCGCCTGGATTACCGCTTGCAGCGATCTGTCCGATGGCGGACTCGCGCTGGCGGCTTTTGAAATGGCCGAGGCTGCAACTATCGGCGTCAGCCTTGATACAGAGGACACCGCAGAGCTGTTCGGTGAAGATCAAGCCCGCTATCTGGTGGCCTGCAATTTTGATCAGGCCGAAGCGCTTGTGGCTGCGGCCGGCAATCTTGGAGTTCCGGCCACCTGTGTCGGGCGTTTTGGCGGCACCCAGGTCAGCTTTGGCGCGCAAGAGGCCGAGCTGTCCGAGCTCAGTGCTATTTTCCGCAAGAGTTTCGCCGATGCGGTCACTTGAAAAGACCAAGGCTCGGCTCTACCTTCGAGTTAAACCAAGCGAGGACACACCCAATGGCCATGGCCGCACAAGATATTGAAGCTTTGATCCGGGAATCTTTTCCCGAGGCGCAGATCACGATCACGGATCTGGCTGGGGACGGCAATCATTATGCCGCTGAGGTGACCGATGCCAGCTTTGCAGGCAAGAACCGGGTGCAGCAGCATCGCGCCGTCTATGCCGCTTTGAAGGGCAAAATGGACGGGGCGCATGGGGAGCTGCATGCGCTGGCGCTGACCACCAAGGCGCCGAGCTGATATGGCTGGCGGGGGTCTCATCGCAGGTCTTTCCATTGCGATATTGCTTCTGCTGTTCTTCCGGGCCCTATGGGTGGTCCGGCAGGAAAAAGACCAAGGCCGCGGCTCCCTGCCCGGCCAGGGCGATCACGAAGTTCGAGCGGACTATTTTTCCGGCGGTGCCGGAGGTGGACATTCGGGCAGTTTTCGGGTTCCAAAGGACCCACAGACATACGCACAGCAATTTGTGCCCAAAGACAGAAAGCCAAAAGATGAGCGCTGAAGATCAAATCCGCGAAACAGTGACATCCAATGATGTTGTGCTGTTCATGAAAGGCACCGCCTCTATGCCGCAATGCGGCTTCTCAAGCCAGATCGCAGGTATATTGAATTACATGGGCGTGGCCTATCAAGACGTGAATGTTCTGGCCGATGATGCCATTCGTCAGGGAATCAAAGACTATTCCGATTGGCCCACCATTCCACAGCTCTATGTGAAAGGTGAATTCATCGGCGGATGCGATATTGTCCGAGATATGACCCTATCGGGGGAATTGGATGGGCTCTTGGCTGAAAATAATATCAGCTACAACCAAGAGGCCGCGGATGAAATTCGCAAGGCAAACACATCTGAGTAACCCGGCCAGGCTCCTGTGACCCTGGCACCGAGGCCAGAGCCCTTCAGTTGGCAAGATCAGCCCTTTTCGCTACCCAGCGGATTGGGCCAATCTCTCTTCCAGATCATCCGCTGCGGCTTCTGCACGCGCGGATAACTCTGCAAGGCTCTCAAGCAGGGCTGGCGGCACAACCGGAACTTCAACTTCTTTGATTACCGTTTTGATTTCTGGCGCAATTTCATGAGCGCTTCGCTGCGCCTGTTCAAGAGCCTCTTGCGCTTGGCGCAACTGGTCCTGCAATGCCAATGTGCGATCTGCAAGCATCAGACCCGACATCAGCAACATCTGCGCTTCCGGCACACGCCCGACTTGCGCCAACAAACTGCTTGCCTCAGCATCCAACGCTTCCCGCGCTTTTTGCAGCTGCGGCTCCTCGCCTGCGGGGCAGTTGACTGTATAGGGGCGCTGGCCGATTTTGATGGTGACTTCAGGCATCGCCCGTCTCCTCACTGGTTTGCGTCAAGGTTTTCAGCAGCAGCTCAAGCTGCACCGCCTCCGCGGCCCGTTCTGCGGTTAATGTGTCAATCTCTGCCTGCATCGCCGCATTAATCAGACTGGCATCGCCCAGACCTTCCGCATTGGCCGCCCGCAAGGCTTGATTTGAAGCGCGCAACTGCGCATTGGATTGCATCACTTGCGACAACTGCGCATCAAGCGCGGCGAGAGCGTCACTATTAACATTTTCGGGCGCAGGAGGTTCTGTTGGGGCTGGTGTCGGCGCGCTGAGAGAGAGCGGCACAGATTCCACCGCTGCAGAAATGCGCCGAATTGCCGCTGTAATTCTTTGTTCTAAAACCGAAATGTCACTCATTGCTCATCTCACACCCCTGCACCGCCGCCACCATCGGCTGTCTCGAATCGCATCCACCACCCCTAGGGTAGGTTAAATTAACCTTAACGTCCAAGAGCTGGCGCTAGAAACATTTTTTAAGAAATGGATCAGGTTACTTGATATTCCCTCTTCACTTGATAGGAAGCATCAACCTTTGCCCTTACAGAAAGTTAGCTCCGTGGATCTCAAAGAACTCGCCGCCAAGAACCCTGAACATTGGAAAAAGGCCGCGGCCATTCGCGCTTTGACGCTCGATGCGGTTGCAGCCGCGAATTCGGGCCACTCAGGGATGGCGATGGGCATGGCGGATGTGGCCACTGTTTTGTTCGAAAAGCACATGAAATTTGATGCCTCTGCGCCCAATTGGCCAGATCGGGATCGCTTCATTCTCTCGGCCGGGCATGGATCAATGCTGCTCTATGCCCTGCTGCACCTCACCGGCTATGCCGATATGACGCTCGATGAGATCAAAAACTTCCGCCAATGGGGCGCAAAAACCGCCGGACATCCAGAATATGGCCATGCCTCGGGCATTGAGACCACCACTGGACCACTCGGCCAGGGGATTGCCAATTCGGTGGGCTTTGCCATTGCCGAAGAAATATTGCGTGCCACCTACGGCAAAAAAATTCAAAACCATTATACCTATGTCATCGCCGGAGACGGTTGCTTGATGGAAGGTATCAGCCAAGAAGCCATTGGGCTCGCAGGTCGCCATGAGCTGGGACATTTAATTGTGCTTTGGGATGACAATAACATCACCATCGACGGCACCGTTGAGCTGTCTGATCGAACAGATCAAATACAGCGCTTCAAAGCCTCTGGTTGGCATGTGCAAGCCATTGATGGTCACGACCCCATCGCGATTGATGAGGCTCTTGCGGCTGCGCGCAAGTCCAAAAAACCTTCAATGATTGCCTGCAAAACGCATATCGCGTTGGGGCATGCGGCTCAGGATACATCAAAGGGGCATGGTGCTCTGACCGATGCGGGCCAATTGGCGGATGCCAAGGCCGCCTATGGCTGGCCCTATGGCGCTTTTGAAATTCCAGCCGATGTCAAAGCCGCTTGGGAGGCCATTGGCGCGCGCGGCGGCGCGGAACGTGCCGAATGGGACAGCCGTTTCGCAGGTCTTTCTGCCGCACGTCAGGCGCAATTCAACCGCGCCTATGCCGGAGAAGCCCCCAAGAAATTGGCCGCTGCAATCCGCGCCATCAAGAAAGATGCCGCAGAGACCAAACCAAAACTGGCCACGCGTTCAGCCTCTGAAAAAACCCTGCAGGCGGTCAATCCTGTGATGCCCGAGACCGTGGGCGGCTCGGCGGATTTGACCGGGTCTAACAATACAAAAACGGCTGACATGGGCGTTTTTGATCCCGAAAATCGCGCCGGGCGCTATATCTACTACGGGATCCGCGAGCATGGCATGGCTGCGGCAATGAACGGTATGGCGCTGCACGGAGGGATTCGCCCCTACGGCGGCACGTTCATGTGCTTTACAGATTACGCCCGCGGTGCGATGCGCCTCTCGGCATTGATGGGCGTTCCGACTGTCTATGTCATGACGCATGATTCCATCGGCTTGGGCGAAGATGGCCCCACACATCAACCGGTCGAGCATTTGGCCATTTCCCGCGCCACGCCCAACACATTAGTTTTCCGCCCAGCCGATATCACAGAAACGGCGGAAGCTTGGGAAGTGGCGTTGAGCCAACCCAGCACGCCGACCGTCATGGCTCTGTCCCGTCAGGGCGTGCCAGCGGTGCGCCATGCGTATAAATCAGAAAACCTCAGCGCGCGCGGCGCCTATGTTTTGGCCGAGTCCGAGGGCAAGCGCCAAGCCATCGTGATGGCAACCGGCACGGAGGTTTCGCTGGCGCTGGAAGCCCGGGATCTGTTGCAAGCCGAAGGTATCGGAACCCGCGTCGTGTCCATGCCCTGTATGGAGCTTTTCGCTCAACAAGATGAGGCCTATCGCAAACGTATTTTGCCCGGCGGCGCGGTTCGCGTGGCTGTGGAAGCGGCCGTGCGCATGGGCTGGGATCAATGGCTCTTGGGGGAACGGGGACGCGAGTCCAAAGCTGGTTTTATCGGCATGACCGGCTTTGGCGCCTCTGCCCCGGCCGAGCGGCTCTATGAAGAGTTCGGCATCACCGCAGAAGCGATTGCGCGTAAAGTCAAATCCCTGCTCTAAGACAGTCAAAGGCTGCGGACCACCGCAGCCTTTTGACCCGGCAAGTCTTGCGGCCAATCCTGTTACCGCAAGCGGTTATCGCTAACGGAAATGTTTTCGCTAACAAGTTGAAAATCCTTCGGCTTTGAACTTTAACTGCCCCTCTGACCTTGCTACTTCACCGCAAAGAATTCGCGAAAGGTGAGAGCTGTGACAGTTAAAATTGGTATTAACGGATTTGGTCGCATTGGTCGCTGCGTTTTGGCACATATCGTGTCCTCTGGCCGCAAAGATGTGGAAGTGGTTAAGATCAACGCCACGGGCCCGCTGGAAACCAGCGCACATTTGATGCGATATGACAGTGTTCATGGGCGGTTCGATGGAGAAATTACCGTCGGCGATGGCACGCTGGATCTCGGGCTCGGACCGATTGAAATGTTCTCAACCTATGACCCAAACACGCTCGACTGGAGCGGCGTTGATGTTGTTTTGGAATGCACCGGAAATTTCAATGACGGTGAAAAAGCCAAGGTCCATCTGGCGCGCGGGGCCAAAAAGGTCTTGATTTCAGCCCCCGCTGTCAACGTCGATCGCACCATCGTTTTGGGGGCCAATGAGGCCGCACTCCTGCCCAGTGATGTGATGATCTCGAACGGCTCTTGTACGACAAATTGCCTGGCGCCGCTGGCCAAGGTGCTCAATGACGCAATTGGCATTGAGCGCGGGATCATGACCACCATCCACAGCTATACCGGCGACCAACCGACCCTAGATCGCCGTCACAGTGATCTCTATCGCGCCCGAGCAGCGGCCATGGCTTTGATTCCGACATCCACCGGGGCGGCCAAGGCCCTCGGTGAAGTCTTGCCGGAAATGGCAGGCCGGCTCGACGGCACCGCCATTCGCGTCCCAACTCCCAATGTGTCCTGCGTCGATCTCACCTTTGAGGCCGCCCGCCCGGTCACAATAGAGGAGGTCAACGCGGCGGTGGAACGCGCTGCCAAAGGCGAAATGGCCGGTATTTTAGGATATGATCCGGCGCCAAAAGTTTCCATTGATTTCAACCACACGCCCGAATCTTCAATTTTTGCGCCCGATCAAACCAAAGTGGTTGGCGGGACGACCGTCCGCGTATTATCATGGTATGATAATGAATGGGGCTTTTCCGTGCGCATGGCTGATTTGGCCGCCAAAATGGGGCAGCTCCAGTAAATTTTGGAGGCACGATGACCCCGCGTCTGGCACTATATGTTGCAATTGCCGCCGTTGCGGCCATTGCGGCCGATTTATTTTTGACGCAAGGCACCGCAATTTTATACCTTGCGCGCTCGTTTCTTGACTTAATCGACACAATTGCCTTCTGGCGGTAGCCGCGTCGGTTGACTTTTGCTGCGACCTGTGATGTTAGCGCTATCAACTAACGTCGGGACACGGATATGACATTAAAAATTGCAATCAATGGATTTGGCCGCATTGGCCGCAATGTGCTACGCGCGATTGTTGACTCAGGGCGAACAGATCTAAAGGTCATCGCAATCAATGACCTCGGTCCGGTTCAAACCAATGCCCATATGTTGAAATACGACTCCGTGCATGGGCGGTTTGCAGCCGCTGTGACCCATGGCGAAGACTTTATTGACGTCGGGCAAGGTCCCATTCGCGTGACGGCCCTACGCAATCCAGCGGATCTGCCCTGGTCGGATGTTGATGTGGTGATGGAATGCACAGGGATTTTCACCTCTAAAGCCGATTGCCAAGCCTATCTCGACAATGGCTCCTCCCGCGTGTTGATTTCGGCACCGGGGAAAGATGCGGATAAAACCATTGTCTATGGTGTCAACCACCACGCATTAACCTCCGATGATTTGATCGTTTCCAATGCCTCCTGCACCACCAATTGCCTGGCGCCGATTGCCAAAGTCTTGCATGAGTCCATTGGCATCAAGCGCGGGTTGATGACGACAATTCACAGCTATACGGGCGATCAGCCGACATTGGATCGCACCCATAAAGACCTGTACCGGGGGCGCGCCGCTGCCCTGTCGATGATCCCAACCACCACGGGCGCGGCCAAAGCTGTTGGTTTGGTGCTGCCAGAGCTCAATGGCAAGTTGGACGGCGTCGCCATCCGGGTGCCGACCCCAAATGTCTCCGCGGTGGATCTCACCTTCGAAGCCGGGCGCAGCACAGATGCGGCCGAAATCTTGGCTCTGATGCAAAGCGCGGCCGCCGGTCCTCTCAAGGGCGTGCTTGATGTTGTGGATGCGCCTTTGGTTTCCTCTGATTTCAACCACGACCCGCATTCCTCGATCTTTCATGCGGATCAAACCCTGATTATGGGCGGTGATATGGTGCGTGTGCTGTCCTGGTATGACAATGAATGGGCGTTTTCCAATCGCATGGCCGATACAGCCGTGGCCATGGGAAAATTAATCTAAATTCTGACAGCCCAAGAAAATTATGAGCGGTGCAGGCGGCGTTTTAAGGCCGCCTCGACCGCTGGCGTGACGAATTTCGACACATCCCCATCCAAGCGACAAATCTCTTTGACCAATTTTGAGGCAATCGCCTGATGGTGCGCTTCGGCCATCAAAAACACAGTTTCAATCGACGAATCCAACTGCCTATTCATTCCAACCATCTGATATTCATATTCAAAGTCTGAAACAGCGCGCAATCCGCGCAAAATTATCCCCGCACCGACATCGCGGGCGCAGTCAATCAATAGGTTTTCAAACGGGTGCACTTGAATTTCTGTGCCTGTCTGTTGTGTCAGGCGCGCCGCCTCAACTTCAATCATCGCCACCCGCTCATCGAGATCAAAGAGCGGCCCTTTATCACGATTGATCGCAACCCCTATGACCAAACGATCCACCAAGGCGCAGCCCCGTCGGATAATATCAACATGTCCCAGCGTGATCGGATCAAAAGTTCCGGGGTAAAGACCTATGCGCATTCTGACGTCTCCGACTTGATAAAGATACCAAGCCATAAATTGAGCGAATTGCAAGCCAGCGCGGTGTAAAAAACCCTTGCCAAAATTAAATTTTACCGCCCGGCTCTTCCGCGAAAGCCTCAAGCCTTTGAATCTCCGACCGCAAACCGCTCACCAAAACCTGCGCAAATTGATTGAGCCGGCGGTTGTGGCGGTCATCTGTGGAGCGTATCAAAAAGAAACTGCGGGTCAGGCTCAAGTGGTCCATCAAAATCCGACGCAATTCCGGCGCAAACGGCAGAGCAAAATCATGCACAATGCCGAGCCCGGCACCTTGTCGCAACAGATTCATTTGCACGGAAATGGAATTGGACGCCAGCTGCACCCGCCGCAGGCCGAGCGGCTCCAGGTAATCAAGCTCCTTGTCAAAGATCATATCCTGCACATAACCAACAATCGGCAAGTCTTTGAGATCATTCAGTCGTTCTGGGTGTTTATGGGTCAGCCAAAGCGCCGTTGAGGCCGCGAGATGCAGCCGATAATCCGCAATTTTTTGCACCATGAGCCGCCCCGCCGTCGGTTGGCTCACCCCAATCGCCATATCCGCCTCGCGCCGCGTCAGGTTGAACACCCGCGGCAGAGCCACAATTTGAATATCCAGATCTGGATAGGTTTTTGTAATATGTCCGCAGACCTGCGGCAAAAGGAAATTGGCGCATCCATCCGGCGCTCCGATGCGAATCTGCCCCCTGAGCCCCTCCCCGTCACCGCGCAGCGCCCCAAGCCCCGCATTCAAGGAGGCTTGAGCGGCATCCACATGCGCCACCAGCCCATGCCCCGCCTCGGTCAGCTCATAACCTTTTGGGGATTTTGAAAAAAGCGGTGTTGCATGGGCCTGCTCCAACCGGGCGATGCGGCGGCTGACCGTTGCGGGGTCAATTTTCAAGACCTGCGCCGCAACCGTCAGGCTGCCCGATTGCGCCACAGTCAGGAAAATGCGGAGATCATCCCAGTTTTCCATTAGAACCTACAAATTTGCAAAATGATTTTGGATTATTTTCGCTTTTAATTACATTATTGCAAGATTAAAAGCGAAAGAAACAAGGAGACCCCCATGCAAGAGTTAACCCACTATATCAATGGCGCCCATGTCAAAGGCACCTCTGGACGTTTTGCCGATGTTTACAACCCCGCCACGGGCGAGGTTCAAGCCAAAGTGCCGCTGGCCAATGGCGCAGAGCTGGATCAGGCCGTGGCCCATGCCGCCGCCGCTCAGCCCGCTTGGGCCGCCGTCAATCCCCAGCGCCGCGCACGGGTATTGATGAAATTTGTAGATCTTCTGAACCGCGATATGGACAAATTGGCCGAGGCTTTGAGTCGCGAGCATGGCAAAACCTTGCCAGATGCCAAAGGCGATGTGATCCGCGGCTTGGAGGTTGTGGAATATTGCATCGGTGCACCGCAATTGTTGAAAGGTGAGTTCACCGACAGTGCCGGTCCCGGCATTGATATGTACTCCATGCGTCAGGCCCTCGGTGTCACTGCTGGCATCACCCCATTCAATTTCCCAGCCATGATTCCCATGTGGATGTTTGCGCCCGCCATTGCCTGCGGCAATGCCTTTATCCTGAAACCCTCTGAGCGCGACCCGTCTGTGCCATTGATGTTGGCGGAATTGCTCGAAGAAGCCGGCCTGCCCAAGGGCATTTTGCAAGTTGTGAACGGCGATAAGGAAGCGGTTGACGCGATCTTGCATCACGATGTCATTCAATCGATCGGCTTTGTGGGCTCGACCCCAATTGCGGAATATATCTATGCGACCGGTTGCGCCAACGGCAAAAGGGTGCAGTGTTTTGGCGGTGCCAAAAACCATATGATCATCATGCCAGATGCGGATATGGATCAAGCAGCAGATGCACTTATGGGGGCGGGTTACGGCGCCGCCGGTGAGCGATGCATGGCTATTTCTGTTGCCGTTCCCGTAGGGGAAGACACAGCAGATCGCCTGATGGAGAAATTGATCCCCCGGGTTGAGGCTCTGAAAGTGGGTCCCTACACGGCGGGCGATGATGTAGATTACGGCCCGGTTGTCACCGCAGCAGCCAAGGCAAATATCGAACGCTTGGTCCAAACCGGCATAGATCAAGGCGCAAAACTCGTGGTGGATGGACGTGATTTCAACCTACAAGGTTACGAGGATGGCTTCTTTGTTGGCGCTCATTTGTTCGACCATGTGACCAAGGATATGGACATCTACAAATACGAAATCTTTGGCCCTGTTTTGTCCACCGTTCGGGCAGAGACCTATGAAGAAGCGCTGGGACTGGCCATGGATCATGAATATGGCAATGGCACAGCGATCTTCACCCGCGATGGCGATACCGCTCGCGATTTTGCCAATCGGGTCAATGTCGGCATGGTGGGCATCAATGTGCCGATCCCGGTGCCTTTGGCCTATCACACCTTTGGGGGCTGGAAAAAATCGGTCTTTGGCGATTTGAACCAGCACGGCCCAGATGCGTTCAAATTCTACACACGCACCAAAACCGTGACCTCGCGCTGGCCTTCGGGCACCAAAGAAGGCGGCGAGTTCTCTATTCCCGTAATGGAATAAATCACGCGGCGCGCCGGTGCTCACAAGGGCCCGGCGCGCGCACCCATCCGCAGGCTCGGCCTTCAAAATAGAAGCTGGATTCCTGGCTTGGGATTTGCTTCACTTGCGGCAATGCAATGACAGGAGCTGTCTCATGGATTTTGCCCTTTCCGAAGAACAAACCGCAATTTTTGATATGGCCCGCGATTTTGGGGCCACCCATATCGCGCCTTTCGCCAGGGAATGGGAAGTGGCAGGCGAAATTCCCAAAAGCCTTTGGCCCAAATTGGCGGAATTGGGCTTTGGCGGGCTCTATGTGCGCGAAGAAAGCGGCGGAGCGGGCCTAAGCCGGCTTGATGCCACTTTGGTGTTTGAAGCGCTCTCTATGGCCTGCCCGACGGTGGCCGCCTTTCTGTCAATCCACAATATGTGCGCGGCGATGATTGACAAATTCGGCTCTCAACCCCTGCGCGACAAATATCTTCCTCGCGCCTTGAGTATGGAGACATTCTTCTCCTACTGCCTCACCGAGCCGGGCTCAGGGTCTGACGCGGCGGCATTGAAGACAAGGGCGCTCAAAAGCAACACCGATTTCACCCTCACAGGCACCAAGGCCTTTATCTCCGGTGGGGGCTATTCGGACGCCTATATTGTGATGGCCCGTACCGGCGATGACAGCCCAAAGGGCATAACCGCCTTAATCGTAGAAGATGGCGCCGAGGGACTGTCCTTCGGCGGGCTGGAAGATAAAATGGGCTGGCGCGCGCAGCCGACCCGGCAGGTTCAGCTGGATGGTTGCAAGACACCGATAGAAAATCTCCTGGGCGAAGAAGGCCTCGGGTTTTCCTATGCCATGGCTGGGCTGGACGGCGGGCGGCTCAATATCGCAGCTTGTTCTCTGGGCGCCGCGCAACAGGCCTTTGACGCAACCCGATCCTATATGGCCGAGCGCAAAGCCTTTGGAAAATCGATTGATCAATTTCAAGCCCTGCAATTTCGCCTCGCAGATATGGAAATTGAGCTGCAATCGGGGCGCATATTTCTGCGGCAAGCCGCTTGGAAGCTGGACAATGGCGCGCCAGATGCGACGCATTTCTGCGCCATGGCCAAAAAGCTGGTGACAGATATGGGCAGCAAAGTGGCCAATGACTGCCTGCAACTGCATGGCGGCTATGGCTATTTGGCCGATTACGGCATTGAAAAAACCGTGCGCGATCTCAGAGTGCATCAAATCTTAGAGGGCACCAATGAAATCATGCGTATGATCGTCGCACGAGGATTGCGCGCATGAGCGATCTTATCGCGCGTAAAGAGGGCAAAGCCGGACGGTTCACATTGAACCGCCCCAGCGCCCTGAACGCTTTGACCTATGAGATGTGCCTGCAAATTGAAAGCTACCTTGGACAATGGGAAGCCGATCCAGAGGTTGAGGTGATCCTTTTTGAAGGTGCCGGTGAGCGGGCGTTTTGCGCTGGCGGTGATATAACCGCCATGTATAAGGCCGCCATTGCGGGCGATTTTGATTATGGCCGGCAATTTTGGACCGATGAATATCGCCTCAACGCGAAACTTGCGACCAGCCCTAAGCCGATCATCAGCTTTTTGCACGGGTTCACGATGGGCGGTGGCGTGGGGCTTGGCTGCCACCTGCCGCATAGAATTGTCTGCGAATCCAGCCAAATTGCCATGCCAGAATGTGGCATTGGCCTTGTGCCGGATGTGGGCGGCTCCTTGCTTTTGGCCCGTGCACCCGGGCGCTTTGGTGAATATCTCGGCACAACGGCCAGTCGTATGGGACCGGCAGATGCCATTTTTGCCGGCTTTGCCGATCATTTTGTCCCGCAAGATGATTGGCCCGAATTGATCCAAACCCTCTGTGACACAGGCGATGTTTCAGCGATTGCCAAGGCCGCCCGCCCTGCGGGCCCTGCCCCGCTGTTGGAGATTGAGCAGCCCGTGAACGCGTTTTTCCGCGGCGACTATTTTGGCGATATCGTCAACAATCTCAAACACACTGGCGGCGAATTTTCTGAGGCCTGCCTAAAGAAACTGGCCCGCTCCAGTCCGCTGGCCATGGCCGCAACCATTGAATTGATCCACCGCGTGCGCGGGTTGGATGATATCGTATTGGCCTTGGGCATGGAGTATCGCTTCACCTACCGAGCGGCAGAACAGGGTGATTTCATCGAGGGCATCCGCGCCATGGTGATCGACAAAGACAAATCCCCAAAATGGCGGCACGCGATGACGGACCCGCTCCTACCGGCCGCCAGCGCCATGTTACGCCCATTGGGACCCCATTCCCTTGATCTCACGGAGAATTGAAATGAACATCGGATTTATCGGACTTGGAAACATGGGCGCACCTATGGCCAAAAATCTGGCCGCTGCGGGCCATCGGGTCTCAGGATATGACCCGGCAGGCACCACAGCAGAGGGCGTGACCATCGCACAAAGCGCTGAGGCGGCTGCAACCGGCGCCGATGTGGTCATCACCATGCTGCCCAATGGGCAAATCGCCCAATCGGTCGCCGAGCAAGCCCTGCCTGTTATGGGCAAAGGCACAGTCTTGCTTGATTGTTCAACCATCGACGTGGCCACAGCCCGCCAAATTGCGCGCCTCGCCGAGTCCCAGGGGATCAACTTCCTCGATGCCCCGGTTTCTGGCGGCGTGGGCGGCGCGGAGGCTGGCACTTTGACCTTTATGGTCGGCGGATCGGCCGAGAGCTTCGCGGCCCTAGCCCCCCTGTTTGAGATCATGGGGCGCACGGCGGTGCATTGCGGTGGCGCTGGAAATGGGCAGGCGGCAAAAATTTGCAACAATATGATTTTGGGCATCACGATGATTGGCACCTGTGAAGCCTTCGCCCTGGCCGATAAACTTGGGCTGGACCGACAAGCCATGTTTGACGTGGTCAGCACCTCTTCGGGATACAGCTGGTCGATGAATGCCTATTGTCCAGCGCCCGGCATCGGGCCGCAAAGCCCTGCTGATAATGGATATGCGCCGGGCTTTGCCGCAGATCTCATGCTCAAAGATCTGCGCCTGTCCCAACAGGCTGCGCAAGATGTGGATGCCGACACGCCCATGGGTGCGGCGGCGACAGAACTTTACAAAATCTTTGTCGAACAGGAAGATGGTAGCGGACGAGATTTTTCCGCCATGCTGCCACGATTCGAGGGCCGCAGACGCTCCTAGGAGATAGATATGTTGATGCAAGACTTTGCCGCCGGCCTATCCTATAAGGCTCTGCCTGAGGATGTGCTGAAAGTCTTGCGGCGCTCGCTGCTCGACAGCCTCGGGGTCGCGGCCATTGGATCGCAGACTGAGATGGCAAGGATTGGCACAAAGACCGCAAGAATGATGTTTGGCGCCACCTCCGCATCTGCCGCGCGCTGCCTTTTTGATGGAAATTTGGCAAGCCTCGCCGGCGCCGCGATGGCTGGCGCCATGACCATTGACAGCATCGACGCCCATGATGGCACCTCCCCTTGCAAAGGTCATGCGGGATCTGCAATCTTTCCAGCGCTTTTGGCTCTGGCCGATGAGCGCAGTATGACAGGGCAGGATTTTGCCACCTATTTGGCATTGGCCTATGAGATCTCCTACCGGGCCGGGCTGACGCAGCATGACATCTGCGCCGACTACCACACCTCGGGCGCCTGGACTGCGGTTGGGGTCGCGGCGATGACCGCGCGGGTGATTGGCTGCAATCCCATGCAGATCCATGAGGCCGCAGGGATCGGCGAATATCATGGCCCACGCAGCCAAATGATGCGCTGCATCGATCATCCCACTATGGTGCGCGACGGGGTTGGCTGGGGCGCACCCTCGGGCATCACGGCGGGATTTTTGGCGCTCAACGGCTTCACTGGCGCACCGGCACTCACCTGTGAGGGGCCACATTGGCAAGGTCTGGGCGAGACCTGGAAATTGGTGAGTGACACCCATTACAAGCCCTATCCTTGTTGCCGCTGGGCTCACCCCAGCATTGATGCCGCGGCCGACCTCATGGCCAAGCATGAGATTGCCCATGAGCAAATCAGCTCTGTGGAGATCAAAACCTTCCACAATGCCACGCGCTTGGCCGGGCATCGCCCCAAAACGGCCGATGAATTTGCCTATTCAATAGCCTTTCCTGTGGCCTGCATGATTGTGCGCGGGCAAATTGGACCGGCGGAATTGGCGGCCGAGACGCTGCAAGATCCCGAAATCTTGCGCATAAGCACCGCGACGCAATTGATTGATGACCCCCATTTAACCCAAATCAGCGACGGAAAACGCTGGGCCCAGGTGAGTCTGCGCCTGCGCGATGGGCGCATCTACCAAAGCCCGCCGCAAAGCCCGCGCGGCGATGTCGATATGCCCCTCACAGATGCGGAAATTTCCCAAAAATTCCACCTATTGGCAGATCCGATCTTGGGGCGGCAAAATGCAGAGATCCTTGAAAATCTCTGCGCTAATTTTGACCAACTGGATGCGCCGGGGCTTCAGTCTTTGCTTGAATTGGTTCTGAGCAAACCCCAGATCTAATGCGCCTTTTGCGCCGCAAGCATCTGCTTGAGATAGCGCCCCGTGTGGCTTTGCGGGACCTTCGCGACCTGCTCTGGCGTTCCGATGGCCACCACCTGCCCACCGCCGTCCCCTCCCTCGGGGCCAATGTCAATAATGTGATCGGCGGTTTTCACCACATCCAAGTTGTGTTCAATCACAATGACCGAATTTCCCTGATCCACCAGCTCATGCAGCACTTCGAGCAATTTCCGCACATCTTCAAAATGCAGGCCCGTTGTCGGTTCATCCAGAATATACAGAGTTCGGCCCGTGCTGCGCTTGGACAGCTCTTTTGACAGCTTCACCCGTTGCGCCTCGCCGCCCGATAGCGTTGTCGCCTGCTGGCCCACTTTGATATACCCCAGCCCCACCCGCATGAGCGCATCCATCTTCTCACGGATGGAGGGCACAGCCTTAAAGAACTCCTGCGCCACCTCCACGGTCATATCCAGCACATCCGCAATGGATTGCCCTTTGAACTTCACCTCTAGGGTCTCGCGATTGTAGCGTGCGCCCTTGCAGGTCTCACATTCGACATAGACATCCGGCAGAAAGTGCATTTCAATTTTGATCACACCATCGCCCTGACAGGCCTCGCAACGGCCGCCTTTGACATTAAAGGAGAAACGCCCCGGTTTATAGCCGCGCGCCTTCGCCTCAGGCAGGCCAGCGAACCAATCGCGGATCGGTGTGAATGCGCCCGTATAGGTCGCCGGATTGGAGCGCGGTGTGCGGCCAATGGGGCGTTGATCAATATCGATCACTTTGTCGAGATGCTCCAAACCGGCAACCGTCTCACATGGCGCCGGTGTTTGCCGCGCACCATTTAGGTTCATCGAGGCGGTTTTAAACAGAGTCTCAATGGTCAGGGTGGACTTGCCCCCCCCCGAAACGCCCGTCACGCAAACAAACTTCCCTAGGGGAAAATCGACCGTAATATTTCGCAGATTATTCCCCGTCGCCTTGTGCACAGTGACTTTCTTTTTGTTGCCCAACCGACGTGTGCTTGGAATTTCAATGCGCCGGCGCCCAGAGAGATAATCCCCGGTGACAGAGGCCGCATTGGCTATAATCTCTTCCGGCGTGCCTTTGGCCACCACCTGCCCGCCATGCACACCTGCGCCGGGGCCAATGTCGAACACATAATCGGCCTCGCGGATGGCCTCTTCGTCATGCTCAACCACAATGACCGTATTGCCTTGATCCCGAAGGTTTTTAAGGGTGGTCAAAAGTCGGTCATTGTCCCGTTGATGCAGGCCAATGCTTGGCTCATCCAGCACATAGAGCACGCCCTGTAGCCCAGAGCCGATCTGACTGGCAAGGCGAATCCGTTGGCTTTCTCCACCCGATAGCGTGCCCGAATTGCGCGCCAAAGTGAGATATTCTAGCCCGACATTATTAAGGAACCCAAGCCTTTCGCGAATTTCCTTCAAGATGGGCCCGGCAATGGCCAGCTTTTGTGTGCTCAGCTGGTCTGGTACGGATTTGCACCAGTCAAAGGCCTCTTTGATGGACATTTGCACCACTTGCCCGGCGTGCAGGCCAGCAATTTTGACAGCCAATGCCTCTGCGCGCAGACGATACCCGCCGCAAGTGCCGCAAGAGCGGTTGTTTTGATAGCGCTCGAATTCTTCACGGATCCAATTGCTGTCTGTCTCACGGTAACGGCGCTCCATATTGGGGATAACGCCTTCAAAACTGCGGGTCACCTGATACACCCGCCCCGCCTCGTCATAACGAAACAGAATTTCTTCCTTACCAGATCCATAAAGAAATACCTTTTGCACCTTTTCCGGCAGGTCTTTCCATTTGGCAGAGGGCTTGAAGTCGTAATGTTTGGCAATGGAGTCTATGGTTTGAATAAAGTAGGGCGATTTGCCTTTGCGCCAGGGCGCCAAGGCGCCATCGGAAATTTTCAGGGTTTGATCGGGCACCACGAGGCGCTCATCAAAGAACAATTCAACCCCCAACCCGTCGCATTGCGGACAGGCGCCAAAGGGCGCGTTAAAGGAGAACAATCGCGGCTCAATTTCAGGGATGGTAAAACCCGATACGGGACAGGCGAATTTTTCGCTGAACGTGTGGCGCTCCGGATCGCCCTCACTCGGGGCGGTTTCCAGAATGGTAATGCCATCGGCCAAATCTAAGGCTGTACGAAAACTATCGGCCAGACGGGTTTCGACCCCTTCGCGCACCACAATCCGGTCGACGACCACGTCAATGTCATGGCGAAATTTTTTGTCGAGCGTGGGCGGCTCGTCCAAATCATAAAATGCACCATCCACTTTGACACGTTGAAAGCCTTGTTTGCGCAGCTCGGCGAATTCTTTGCGATACTCGCCCTTTCGGTCGCGCACGATGGGCGCCAGCAAATAGCCGCGCGTGCCCTCCTCCATCGCCATGACCCGGTCGACCATATCTTGCACTTGCTGGGCTTCAATCGGCAATCCCGTTTCAGGAGAAAAAGGCGTGCCAACCCGCGCAAAGAGCAGCCGCATATAGTCATAAATTTCCGTCACCGTGCCCACTGTGGAGCGGGGATTTTTGGAGGTGGTTTTTTGCTCAATCGAGATGGCCGGGCTCAAACCGCTGATGTGATCAACATCAGGTTTTTCCATCATATCCAGAAATTGCCGCGCGTAGGCAGAGAGGCTTTCAACGTAGCGGCGCTGCCCCTCGGCATAGATGGTGTCAAAGGCCAAAGATGATTTTCCCGAACCCGACAGCCCGGTTATCACCACCAACTGATCGCGGGGAATATCAACATCTATATTCTTGAGATTATGCTCACGCGCACCGCGCACTTCAATATGTTTTAGCTCAACCATTTTTAACCCCAGATCTTTGATCACAACATAGTGTTAACTTGCGTCAGGGCCAATCAAAAAATGAGAACTTTAAGCGAACATAGAGAATTATTCCGCCCGGGGTGCGGATTGACAAACACCCGCGCCAGAGGCAGCGCACTGCGCCCGAGGCTCGCCAATTTTAGATATGAATTGCGCGATCCCAAGCGTCCAAAACGCTCTCATGCATCATTTCAGACAGGGTGGGATGCGGGAAGACGGTTTGCATCAAATCTTCTTCCGTGGTTTCCAGCTGCCGCCCAACCACATAGCCTTGGATCAGCTCGGTAACTTCTGCGCCAATCATATGTGCCCCCAAAAGCTCGCCTGTTTTGGCATCGAACACAGTTTTAACCATGCCTTCCGCCTCACCCAGAGCAATCGCCTTGCCATTGCCGATGAAGGGGAAGCGGCCAATGCGCAGCTCATAGCCCGCCTCTTTCGCCTGTGCTTCGGTATAGCCGACGCTGGCCACTTGCGGCGTGCAATAGGTACAACCGGCAATGCTTTCCGGCTTGACCGGATGGGGCGTTCCGCCTGCGATCATCTCCGCGACCATAACCCCCTCATGGCTGGCCTTATGGGCAAGCCATGGCGCGCCGGCCACATCGCCAATGGCATAGACACCCGCCACCGCCGTGCGGCAATAGGCATCAGTCTTGATATGGGTGCGATCCACTTCGACGCCAAGCGCCTCAAGACCTAGATTCTCCACATTGCCCACGATGCCAACAGCGGAGATCACTGTGTCAAACACCTCGGTTGTCACTGTGCCGTTCTGCTCAATATGAGCTGTGACAGAGCCTTGGCCGCGATCAAGTTGTTTTACCATGGTTTTGGTGCGAATTTTCATGCCTTGCTTTTCAAAGGCCTTTTGAGCAAAGGCAGAAATTTCCGCGTCTTCCACGGGCATCACCCGATCCATCACCTCAACCACCGTGGTATCAACGCCAAGTGTGTTGTAAAAATTGGCAAATTCGATACCAATGGCGCCCGAGCCAATCACCAAGAGTTTTTTCGGCATACGCGGCGGGGTCAGCGCGGTTTTATAGGTCCAAACCAAATCACCATCCCCCTCCAGCCCGGGCAATTCACGCGCCCGCGCGCCGGTCGCGATGATGATATGCTTGCCCGATAGGGTCTCGTCACCCTTGGCAGTTTTGACCGAGACCTGGCCGGGAGCCGTGAGGGTCGCCGCCCCCATCAGGGCGGTCACTTTGTTCTTTTTCAGCAGGTGGCTCACGCCTCCGTTCAACTGTTTGGCAATGGCTCGAGACCGAGCCACAACGGCATCCAGATCATAGTCGATTCCCTGCGCAGACAAACCGAATTCGCGGGCCCGCTGCATCAAATGATACACCTCAGAGGAGCGCAGCATCGCCTTTGTCGGAATGCAGCCCCAGTTGAGACAAATGCCCCCCATATGCTCGCGTTCGACCACAATGGTTTTCAAACCCAACTGTGCTGCACGAATTGCCGCAACATAGCCCCCAGGCCCCGCTCCAATCACGATCACATCATATGCATTGTCAGCCATCACCGGACTCCGTTTTTGAATTAGTTTAATATTAAACTATAGTTCAAACCGGTGCAAATCGAAATTTTGCCAGTCCCTCGGCCAAAGCCTGCTGTTGCGGCGATGCCTTATCTTTAGGAGCCCGCCGCAAGGCTTTTGAGCGTGAAATCATATCCGCCCGCTTGGGTATAAATCATCTCCGGAGTCGTTGCACGTCGGTTCAAAGCCGCATTGCGCGCTGGAAAGCGGCCAAACTTGCGGATGATATCCCGATGAGCCTGCGCATGAGGCAATTGCACGCTCTTACCCTCAGGCAGGCGCGAGGTGATCAAGCGAACCGCACGATCTTGATCTGTCAGACTCTCCGAATGCATCAGGGGCATATAGAAAAATTGCCGCGCCGGCTCGTCGATCTTCATATCCCAGCCATTGTGCAGCGCCGCCTTGGCCGCCGCTCTGGCATGCCGATCTGATCCAAAGGACCGCGCCGTTCCGCGGAACATATTGCGCGGCATTTGATCCATCAAAATCAGATATGCCAGCGTGCCGGTGGCATAGGTCAACCATAGCCCATTGGCCCCGTTGAGCGTGTTCCACCACAGGCGTTCGAAACGCCTGCGCACCTCATCGTCCAGCGCCTCATCGGCTGCATACCATCTTTCTGGACCAACTTCATCCAACCAAAAATCAACAACTTCATTTACAGTTGTCATATGCCCGCTCCGGTTCGTCTGACTTTTTTCAATCTCTACGCATCTAGATCAAAAGTGCAAAGAAAAAGGTAACTCTATGTTTCATTCGTTTCATCTTCTAAGGCAGTCTCGATATAATATTCCGAAGCCACCTCAACCGCGACCGGGCTGGACGACGGGAGAACCGGCGCATAGGCGCCATCTTCGATGCCCGCCCGCGACCGCTGTGTCATCCGGTAAATCGCGTAACCCGCGAGCGCGAGCATCAAAAGGGCGATCATCCCAAAGAATGCCTGAGCTCCAAAACGGTCCATCACCCAGCCGGTCACCAAGGGTCCAGCAATCGCACCCATGCCATTGATAAATATCAACCCTCCAGAGGCCGCGGCCATATCATCAGGTTCGAGATAGTCATTTGTATAGGCGATCAGCAGGGAATACAGCGGATTTGAGGTGCCGCCAATCACGAAGGCGGACACGAGCAGCGCGAAAAAATAATAGTCAAAAAACAGCGCGAGAAGCGAGAATAATCCGCCCACAGCGGAGACGATCATGATGACAACCCGCCGGTCCATACGATCCGAAAACCAGCCGATCGGATATTGCATCAACAAGGCGCCCACATAGATGCTTGAAACGAAAATCGAGATCTGCGCAACCGTCAGACCGGCCGCGACGCCATAGACCGCCGACATGCCAAATTGTGCCGAGAACACGCCGCCCAGAAGAAACATGCCCCAACAGCCCAAGGGGGATGTCTCCAGCAAGGTCTTGAGCGGCATAGGTTTTGCGGTTTCAAAAGCGGGCGTTGGAGAAATAGATAGCAAAATAGGCGCGAAAGAAATGGAAACCAAAACGGATGACAAAATAAACAGGGCGTAGCCACTTGCATCCCCCATGGCCAGAAGCGCTTGTGCGCTCACAATTCCAAACATCTGTACGATCATATAGACCGAGAGCGCCTTGCCCCGATTGGCATTGTCGGAGGAATTGTTGAGCCAGCTTTCTGCGGTGACATATACCCCAGAGAAACAAAATCCGATCACAACCCGCCCCAAGGCCCAAGCCACAGGATGGGCGAAGGCTGGATAAAGAATCAAAATTGCCGAGATGAATGAGGCCAAGGCCGCGAAGACCCTGACATGTCCCACCCGGCGGATCATTTCAGGCGCCAAGCGAGACCCGCCAAGAAACCCTGCAAAATAGGCAGACATCACAATAGACATTTCGAAGGTTGAAAACCCTTCAATGCCGCCGCGCACGCCGAGCAAGGTGCCCTGCAGCCCATTGCCAACCATCAACAACATCATACCGATGAGCAGCGCCCAAGACCGCGACAAAACCTGAAACATTGCACTTCCTTAAGATGAACCCGGGACAAATGAACCGTGAAACACGCGCTCGTGATCTACCCAAACGGTATTATGACGCAAAAAGCAATGATGCATCGCCGTAACTAAAAAAACGATAATTTTTCGCCACTGCATGGGCATAGATCTCATCCAGATGCGGTTTACCAATCAAAGCGGCCACCAGCATCAGCAGTGTCGACTTCGGCAGGTGGAAATTGGTCATCAACCCATCCGTGATCTGAAACTCAAATCCCGGATAGATAAAAATATCCGTATCTCCCTCGAAAGGACGCAGGGTGCCGCCGCGCGCGGCTGTCTCAATCAGACGCAAAGCGGTCGTGCCCACGGGGATAATCCGGCCACCCGCCGCGCGGGTTTGCTCTATCTCTGCCACGGCCTGCGCACTCACATGGCCCCATTCGGCATGCATTTTATGGCGGCTGACCTCTTCAACCTTTACCGGCAAAAACGTCCCTGCCCCGACATGCAAGGTGACATAGCTTAGGCTCACCCCATGGCCCTGCAATGCGGCCAAAGCTGCCGCGTCCAAATGCAAAGAGGCCGTCGGAGCCGCCACCGCGCCCCGATGTTTGGCCCAAAGGGTTTGATAATCGCTCTTATCCTGCGCATCGGCGGCGCGTTTGGACGCAATATAGGGGGGCAGAGGCATCTGACCGCTGACATCCAATGCCGCATCCAGCTCTGCACCCTGAGCTGAAAAATCAAGGAGCGCCTCCGTATCTGTTTTCTCAACGCAGTGTGCCGAGAGGCCAGAGGCGAAAAGGATCTCTTCACCGACAGCCAATTTGCGCAGAGGCTTTATCAATGCTTTCCATCGCCCGCTGGCCTGCGGCTCCAGCAGGGTGACTTCAATCTTTGCCTCAACCCTCCCCTGCGCCGATTGCCGCGCCCTTAGTCCCGAGAGGCGCGCAGGGATGACTTTCGTATCGTTCAAAACCAAGCGGTCCCCCGGCCGAAAATAACGGCAGAGATCCCGAACAAACGCATCTTCGATCTGCCCGGCTTGGCTGACCAAGAGTTTGGCGTCGCCGCGCGGAGACATCGGGCGAATAGCAATCCGTTCCTGTGGCAAGTCAAAATCAAAGTCTGAAAGTTTCATAGCAGGCCCCTTGCGAAGCGCCCCCCTTAGCGACAATCCATTCATTTGGCAAATCCGAAACCCGCCTGCCTTAATCTTGCTGCGGCGGTCTTCGGCGGAAGATTTCGCGAAACATTCCAGGTGTGAATAAGGACAAAGGATTGACTGAGGCCTGCGGATTTTCCAGCGGGCCCCTCAGAGTGAAATTAAAGCCAATTAACCCCTCCCCACGCCGGGTGAGAATTGAGCCCAAGCCATTGAGCAGATAAAAGGGGGACAGGACACCTTGGAGATCAAGCTGCTTGCGTTTGGTGTCAATATAGCCGTCCATTGACATGCCAAGAGAGGGGCCGACCGCACTGGAGCGATAGATGGTAAACAGCTCTTTATACAGATTAAATTCGCCCTCAATCGTGGCAAAGAAAATGCCTTTCCCGTCCAATTGATCGGGCAAGCCGACAATGGAGGCAGCGCTCAGCAATTGGGCAATCGCTGGTGCATCATTGACGCGGACGGAGGTGATATTCATTGCGCCGTTCCACCCATCCGCATGCGGCGCAAGATCGAGTACCATCTCTCCACCGCTGGCCTGTCGCAAAAGTCCAGCATCGCGCAGCACGCCACCTGCGTCTTGCGATGTGACCGACAGGCGCAGCCCTGTGCCCTGGCCAGACATTTGGCCTGTGATGCGAACACCGCCATTGACCCGGCCAGCAAAGGCCCCTCCGGCCGCAAGCCCCCGATCAAAATCGGCCCGCACCTCGCTCAGAAACAGATTGTTCGACAGTTGCAAGCGGCCCAAATTGAGCGACATCGGCATTGGCCGGCTCGCATCGGACGGCGCTCTGTCACCGCCCGCCAATTTTCCATAACTGCGCAGATCCAAATCGCCAGACAAGAGCAGGCGCATCGGCGCGCCAGCCCCTTGGTGGATAAATGTTGCGGCCCCATCGAGCCAATCCCCAACCGCCAAACGCGACAGCACAACCCGGTCGAGACCTTCATCATCAAATTCCACAGTGCCCTCAAGCGACAAGCCCTGCGCCTCAAGCGCCAGAATATTCACTTGCACGGGCTGGCCGAAAACACCCTGCACCCGCAATTGCGCCGCTTGCGCTTCAGGTTTTGACCAATTCAACGCGGCCGATTGCAATCTCGCACCGGTCAGATCGGAGCTCAGCTCAAACGCCATTGGCTTGTTTTTCGCAATATCCAATCGCAGCGCACCCTCTGCGACACCGCTCAAACTGCCCGCTGGCAAAGCAATATTAAGCGCTTTAAGGCTCCTTGAGGACAGCTCAAACTTTGCGGTCACTTGGCTGGGCAAATTTTCTGCCCCCAAAGGCTGCGACCAAATGCCCGTAAAAGGAATGTCAGAGACGCGCCCCTCACCTGAGATTTCTAACAAATCTGGCGCGCCGGTCAGCTGCAACTCCTGCGCAGTGAACATGCGCCCCGGCACCAACACCTCACTGCTCAGATCGCGCAGCGTGCCTGTCAAATCATAGGCCACCTCTCGCGGCGTGATCCCTGTTTTCAAACGGGTTTCAATCTCAATGGCCAGCTGCGCCTGCCCCAGCACATCATCAATGCCGCGCTTGGTTTTTGTGAGGATTTGAAACGGCTTATTGTCCAGAAGCGACATCACGGTCGGAACAGCGCCCCTGCCCTTCAAGTCAAATCGTGCAATCGGATCGGGCATGCGGGCATTGGGCACACGCATGGTCGACCCATCCATATGCAAGCGCCCGCCTTCAGCCGCTTGGACATAGCCCGTCTCAAGGGCCAAAATAAATTCATCTCGCTCAAAAACACCATAGCCCAAACCCTCAGAGATCACCGGCATATGGCGCATGAATTTCACTTCCGCCTCTTCAAACTGAAAGCTACTGGCCAAGACCGCAGCTGTCCCCGCCGTTTGACGCAAATCAACGGTCAGATTTTTCATGGTTCCCTTGCGAACATTTTGCCCAAACCAACGCCGACTTTTGCTTTTTAACATGTCAGGCCAGAGGGTCATGAGCGTTTGGGTGTCAACAGAGGGCACACGCCCCTGCCCGTCATAAGACCAACCCAGAGGTGTAAGCACCGCATGGCCCGACAGACTTAGATCGGCCCCGTTCACCTCAGCCTGCATCAGGCCCAAATCAAGCGTCAGGGGATCATAATTGAGCTTGAGCTGCCCGGTCGCCCTCGTCACCCGCAAGGGCTCAGGCCACCAAGGTGTTTTGTCAAAGACAGCGCGGTCCAAATCCAAATGCAAGACCATCCCGCTCGAGCGGCTCTGCGACGCCCCGCCCTGCTGCAACAGAGCATAGCCCTCAGCCGACAAGGCCCCCCAATCGCTTTTGATCGATGCCCTCGAGATATCAAGACGCGCATCTTTGGGATGATATGTGAAGTAGGTTTTTGCTTCACTATAGGAGACCGGATAGCTTTCGGGCCCCGCGCTCAACGTGCCCGCGCCGAAATCAAGCAATGCGTTCAACTTGCCAACTTTGCCGTCTACGCGCAGGCTGCGGAAACTTCCCGAGAGCTTGCCGTCAACAAAATTAAGCCAAGTGAGGGCTTTAGATTGCACCGCAAGATCCTGTGCTGGCAGATTGTCAAACTCCGCCCCCAATGTACCCGCGCCCGGTCCTGTGGCATTATAAAACAATCCCAAAGTGGCCAGCTCCCCCCCACCGGCCAAAAGCGCCAAATCGCCCCGCAGGGTCATTAAACCATTGTCACGCTTTACAGACAGGCGGCCACCGTCCAAGGTCCAGGCGCGGTTGGTCACCCGGTCCGTATAATTCACCGTCAGTTGATCCAAACGCGCCTCCGTCAGGCGGTTAAAATCATCACCTTCAAAGAATTCTTCCATAGAGCCCAATATTTCATCGATCGAGCCCACCCCGGTCGAACCCGCCGAGATCACAAAGCCAAAATCGAAACTGCCATCGGGCCGGCGCCGCAAATCGACAATGGCATCGGACAGGGTCAGAGACCGGGGCGCGATCTGCCCAAACAACAGCGCCGGACCATGGATCACCACATTCAAGGCACCAAACTGCACCCCTGCGCCGGTTTGCCCATCCGAAAATTGCACCCCATGCAGGACCAATCGAGGATGAAACAACTCGGTCAAACCCAATTCCGCGCGGCTGAACTGCACAATTGGCACTGAAGGGTTCGCATTCAAGACCTGCAATAATTTCACCCGCAAAGGCTCGGGCACGGGCAGCATGCGATCTTGCAATATCGCCACCAACAGCCCGAAACACAGCAAAGCCGCCCAGCACGACGTATAGAAGGCCAAAACCAAGCGTGACATCGGCCGGCGCCGCGGTGGCGCTTTGTCGTCTTGATCTTGCTTTGCAGATTGCGCCATTGTGCAACGGACCCCTTTCAATTTATGTATCGTGGCCTAAAACCTAAGTCGTAACAATGGCTCTAAGATAAACCGAGGATATGATGATCTCAATCGGCGATAACGCACCGCAATTCACCCTGTCAACCAACGGCGGTGGTCAGTTTTCCTTGGCGGATGCTGCGGGCAAATATTTGGTCTTGTATTTCTACCCCAAGGACGACACCCCGGGATGCACCAAAGAAGCCATCGGGTTCTCCGAAGAGCGCGCCGCTTTTGAAGCGCAAAATGCCATGGTCGTCGGTGTGTCGCGCGATACGGTTAAAAAACATGATAAATTCATCAGCAAATATGATTTGCGCATCCCTTTGATTTCCGACGAGGACGGCAGCCTCTGCGAAGCATTCGGAACCTGGGTTGAAAAGAGCATGTATGGCAAAACCTACATGGGCATCGAACGCACCACGTTTTTGATTTCTCCAGACGGGACAGTGCGACACATTTGGCGCAAGGTAAAAGTTGCAGGCCATGTCGAAGAGGTTTTGCGGCAGCTGCAAGCGCTCAACTCATGAAGACTTTGGCAGAGATGGCCTGCGCGGTGCTCAACACCGCGGACGGGCGGGCCAAAACCGCCCTGTCGCGGGACTATGCCGCGCAATGGTGCGCCGCACGCGCCGCCGGCGACCAGGTCGAAATTGGCAGCGGCACGCCGCCAGACATGCCCGCCCGCCCCCATGCGCCGGAACTGCGCGCGCCGCGGGATGTCCCCCGCCGGAAAACCGGCTCAAGAGAGGGGCGCAACGCGCTCTTGCATGCGGTGGCCCATATTGAATTGAATGCCGTGGATCTGCATTGGGATCTGATCGCCCGATTTTCGCATATCGCAATGCCTTTGGGATTTTATGATGATTGGGTGAAAGCGGCAGATGAGGAAAGCAAACATTTCAATCTGATGTGCGATTGTCTTGAAGCCCATGGCAGTTTTTACGGAGCCATGCCTGCCCACGCGGGCATGTGGCGTGCCGCCGAGGATACGCGAAGAGATTTTCTCGGTCGGTTGGCGGTGGTGCCGATGGTGCTTGAAGCGCGCGGGCTGGATGTTACCCCCGGTATGATCCGCATTTTCGAAAATGCAAAAGACACGCAGGTCGTCGACGCGCTCAATATCATCTACAGCGAAGAAGTCGCCCATGTCGCCTACGGCTCTAAATGGTTTCATTTTCTGTGCGGACGGGACAATCTGGATCCTAAACCTGTGTTTCACGACCTTGTGCGCCGGTATTTTCACGGCCCCCTCAAGCCCCCGTTCAATGAGGAAAAACGTGCCGAAGCCGGGATTGCCCCCGATTTTTACTGGCCCCTCGCCGATGAAATGCCACCGCCACCGGCCATGCGCTAAATACTGTAAGCAGGAACAGGCCGATTTAAGCGAATATAAAGGAATCGCCTGTATCAAATTCGTTGCGGCAGATTGACCATTTCGGTATTCAATTCGCGACGATACCGCGCTCGGCGGCCCCTTACAGATTGGAATTGAGATTTGTTCAGTGCACTTCGGCTAAAGTCGCAACACTTTCTGGAACGACTCATGCCGGAGAAACGGCTCTTTTTACGCAGCGAAACTGGCACGCGCTTTATTCGCCTCTCACCACTGTCGCAAATTTTCACCCTGATTACATCCGCAGCTTTCATCGGATGGTCAATTATCGCAACAGCCATCGTTTTGATCGACACGATCGGATCCGGCAATTTCCGTGATCAAGCCCGGCGTGATCAGGCCATTTACGAAGAGCGATTGAATGCCCTCGCCAATGAGCGCGACGCCCGCGCCCAGGAGGCTTTGACGGCGCAAGAGCGATTCAATACAGCCCTCGCTCAGGTGTCCGAAATGCAATCGGATCTTCTGACCTCAGAGGATCAACGACGCGAATTAGACCGAGCGATGGCAGTGATGCAGGCGACGCTGCGGCGGGTCATGGTCCAACGGGAGCTTTTGCAGCGCGACTTGGATCAACTGACCGCGCAACTCGACCAGGACGCCGGCAAACCTGTTGATGATAGCTCCTCAGAAAGCGTCGCCAGCATTATGGATTACGTCACCGATACGCTGGAGGACGTGGCTGTGCAACGCGATCACGCGCGGCGGCGCGCGTTCCAAGCACATGAAGAAATGACCAATTTAGAATTGGAAATTCAATTCCTCGAGGAAAAAGGCGACCGGATTTTCCGTCAACTTGAAGAGGCGATGAACATTTCGGTGAAGCCGCTCGATAAAATGTTTCGCAACGCAGGGTTGAACACCGACCGCTTGCTCGAACAGGTGCGGCGCGGCTATTCAGGACAGGGCGGCGCCCTCTCCCCGATCACCTATGCCCCCGACGCGCTCAACAGCGTTGATCCCACTGTTGACCGGGCCAATAACATTTTGGCCCAACTCGACAAACTCAATATCTACCGCATTGCTGCAGAAAAAGCGCCCTTTGATATGCCGGTGAAATCTGCCCATCGTTACACCAGCGGCTTCGGTCCGCGCTGGGGGCAGATGCACCGTGGCTCTGATTTTGCTGCAAGCCGCGGAACCCCCATTTATGCCACCGCCGACGGGGTGGTCACACGCGCGGAATGGGGGGGCGGTTACGGCCGCGTTGTCTATATCAAACATGAATTTGGTATAGAAACTCGCTATGCCCATTTGGCAAAAATTCGCGTAAAAAAAGGCCAACGCGTTTCCCGTGGACAAAGGATCGGTGATATGGGAAACTCAGGCAGATCAACCGGCACCCATCTTCACTATGAAGTCCGCGTGAATGGTAAAGCCGTAAACCCAATGACATTTATCAAGGCAGGAAGAGATGTTTTCTAAAAGCAAAATCAACGACCCATCCGCGAAACCTGACGCCGCTGCAGCCGAAAAATCCGCCGCGCCGATCAACAAACCGGCGGCAGAATTCAAGCCCGCAACACCAAAGGCAAAACCACCCGCATCGGTTCTGTCCTCTGACCTTCACGTCACCGGCAATTTGAAAACCACCGGTGACATCCAAGTGGAAGGCCGGGTGGACGGCGACATTCGCGCTCATCTCTTGACGATTGGCGAAGGTGCAACCGTTAAAGGCGAAATCATTGCGGATGATGTTGTGGTCAATGGCCATGTGATCGGCCGGGTGCGCGGCTTGAAAGTGCGGCTGACCTCTACGGCACAGGTTGAGGGCGACATCATTCACAAAACCATCGCCATCGAAAGCGGCGCGCATTTTGAAGGCTCCGTCCAGCGCCAAGACGATCCCCTGAACCCTGGCGCGGCCAAGAAACCAGCTGCCGCCCCGGTTTCAAAAGACTGAGTCATTTCCCTTTCGGGTTCAAAAGGCGTGGCTTTGGCCGCGCCTTTTTGTCTCGGCGGTGTCCTAGTCGCCCTGCGCATCCGCCCGCGATTTGCCAGAGGCATTCATCGCCAAAGTCGCCGCCATCAAACCGTCAAGATCCCCATCCAACACCCCTTTGGTGTCCGAGGTCTCATAGGAGGTCCGCAAGTCTTTAACCATCTGATAGGGCTGCAACACATAGCTGCGGATCTGATTGCCCCAGCCGGCGTCGCCCTTATTGTCATGCGCCTCATTGATCGCCGCATTGCGCCGGTCCAGCTCCATTTGATAAAGACGAGATTTCAAAGCCTTCATCGCAATATCGCGGTTCTGATGCTGTGATTTTTCCGAACTGGTCACAACAATCCCAGTGGGATGGTGGGTAATACGCACCGCAGAATCTGTTGTATTCACATGCTGGCCACCGGCCCCCGAGCTGCGATAGGTATCGATGCGAATATCGGATGGGTTGACCTCAATCTCGATATTGTCATCCACCACCGGATAGACCCACACCGAGCAAAAAGACGTATGCCGTTTCGCCGCAGCGTCAAAGGGGCTGATCCTGACCAGGCGGTGCACGCCCGACTCTGACTTCAACCAACCATAGGCATTATGCCCCGATATCTTATAGGCCGCCGACTTAATGCCCGCCTCCTCACCCGCCGTTTCCGACTGCAGCTCGACCGTATAGCCTTTCTTCTCAGCCCAACGCACATACATGCGCGATAGCATCAAGGCCCAGTCGCAACTCTCCGTCCCACCAGCACCAGAATTGATCTCAAGGAAGGTGTCGTTGCTATCGGCCTCCCCATCCAGCAGCGCATCAAGCTCCTTTTTTGCTGCGGTTTGGCGCAGTGTTTTCAGGGCCTCTTCGGCATCCTTCACGACCTCTTCGTCGCCCTCCGCCGCACCCAGCTCAATCATTTCCAAATTGTCTGACAGATCTTGGCGAATCCCCTCATAGGTTGCGATGGCATCGACCAAGATCTGGCGATCCCGCATCAGCTTTTGCGCCCGTTCTTGATCGTCCCAAAGACTGGGATCTTCAATCATGGCGTTAAATTCTTCCAACCGATAAGCCGCAGTCTCGTAGTCCAAACGCTTGGCCAAAAGTCCCAGAGACTTTTCGATGGCTGCCACAACATTGACCATTTCCGCGCGCATATCAGACCTACCAGATTATGAAGTTCAGTTGGGATCGGTCTACCCAAGCCCGGAGCACTTGCCAAGCGCCCGCAGCGATTTTCCTCAGTAAAGCCCGCCGGACGACAAGGAGCCGAAGGAGGCCTGCGGCGCCACCGTGATGGTCTTGCCTGTGGAGGTGATCACCTGTTGCATCTCTTCGGTCTCACCTTCCTCGAACATCGGCATATTGCCGCTGACCTGAAAGCCCCCGTCAAAAGCCACACCAAAGATTGGCTCGCTGCCACCGCGGAAAAACTCAGCGACCACGTGATCGCCCTCGGCGTCCTCCTGCAAACGCGCGCCTGTAAAGCGGTTGATCTTAATAAAAGTGCCATTTTCCGGAATGGTAAATTCACCGGCCCCATACCGCTCTATCGCAACTTCCATAAAGCGATTGAACACGGGCCCACACATGCCACCACCGCCCGCACCACGGCCCAAAGGTTGCGGCTGATCCATACCCATATAACAGCCCGCCGCGATATTGCTGGTGAAGCCCACAAACCACACATCCTTTGCCTCATTGGTGGTTCCGGTCTTTCCCGCCACGGGCACGGGGAGATTGACCGTCTTGCTGGCTGTGCCACGTTCAACCACCCCCTCCATCATCATGGTCAACTGGTAGGCTGTCACCGGATCCATCACCCGCTCGCGGTTCGATGTGATCTTGGGCAGGAAACCGGCCATCAAATCAGGGCTTCGGCAATCGTCACAGCTGCGTTGATCGTGCAAAAACACGGTCTTGCCGTTCCGATCTTGTACCCGGTCCACCAAAGTCGGCTGCACCCGCTCGCCGCCATTGGCGAACATGGCATAGGCAGACACCATTTTGTAAAGCGTCGTCTCCTCGGACCCCAGCGCCGCCGAAAGATAGGGCTTCATATTGTCATACACACCAAATTTTTCGGCATAAACCGCAATCGTCGGCATGCCCAATTCCTGAGCCAAACGCACGGTCATGAGGTTTCTGGATTGCTCAATACCCGTGCGCACCGGGGTCGGGCCATAGAATTTGTCAGAGTAATTCTTTGGGCGCCACAGCCCTTGCGGCGTGTCGACCTCAATCGGCGCATCAATCACAATGGTTGCGGGGCTATAGCCACTGTCGAGGGCGGCGGCATAGACAAAAGGCTTGAAGGAAGAACCAGGCTGGCGCTTGGCCTGGGTGGCGCGGTTGAACACGGAATGCTGATATGAAAATCCGCCCTGCATCGCCAAAACCCGGCCCGTGTGCACATCCATGGCCACAAACCCACCTTGGATTTTTGGAACCTGACGCAGCGACCAATTCACAAACACCCCATCTTCTGGGTTTACAATCGGAGCAACCAAAACCACATCGCCAACGGCGAGCAAATCCTTGACCCGCTTGGCCGGCGATTTGCTGATGCTGCCATCGCTATTTTGCTTTTTCGCCCAAACCACATCGCTGGCCGGTAAGATATGGGCGTCGCCCTCTATTCCTTCGATGCCCAAGCGCGCGTCGTTTTTCATCAGCTCTAACACAACCGCCGGACGCCAAAGCTGGTTGATCACAATATCGCGCGGCACTTCAAGCTTGCTCAGCGCAGCGCGCCAATCGCCCAGCTGATCGGCAGCGATCACCTGACCTGAGCCGTGATAAACCCCCTGCGCCCGGTCATAATCTTCAAGCCCAAGCCGCAGGCTTTGCGCCGCCACCTGTTGCAAGGTCGGATCAATCGTTGCTCGAACAGAATAACCGCCAGTGAAAAATTCCGCCGTGCCAAAATCGCGGGTCAATTGCCGGCGAATTTCATCGGTTGGGTAATCGCGCCCAGGCAAGCTGCTGCGAAAGCTGGTGAAATCGCCACTTTGGACGGTCTTGAGTGGCTTTTTGCGGGCCATCTCATACTCGATATCTGACAAAAATCCATTTTCATTCATCTCACGCAGCACAAAATTGCGCCGCGAGATGGCCCGCTCGCGCTGGTGTACGGGATGATACTTCGAGGGAGCCTTGGGCAGGGTTGCCAAATAGGCCACCTCCTCAGGTAAAAGATCTTCGAGTGGTTTGTTGAAATAGGTCTGGGCGGCCGCCGCGACGCCAAAAGAATTTTGCCCCAAAAAAATCTCATTAAGATAGAGCTCTAAAATGCCCTCTTTGTCCAACGTGCCTTCAATTCGCGTGGCCAATATCAGCTCTTTGATCTTGCGTTCGGCAGAGCGCGACCCGTCCAGCAGAAAGTTTTTCATCACCTGTTGCGTGATGGTCGATGCGCCGCGCAAATTGGCGCCGCGCGAGACAATGGCATCGCGCAAGGCTGCCGCCATTCCGGCTGGATCGTAACCCGCATGGCTATAAAAATTCTTATCCTCGGCGGAAATAAAGGCAGCCTTCACCAAATCGGGTATCTCATCGGAAGATGCAAAAATACGTCGCTCGGTGGCAAACTCATCGATGATATGCCCCTCACCCGAATAAATCCGGCTGATCGTTTTCGGCTGATAGCTGGCCAATTCATCGTGACTGGGCAAACCTTGCCCATAGATCAGAAAAATCGCGCCCAATACCGCAGCGCCAAATACCGCAGCCAAGGTCAGCGACGAGAAAATTGCCCCCAAGAGTCGCAGACACAGCATCGCGAGGCGCGCGCTGGATCTGATGACAAATTTTCCGACTGCGCTCTGGCTGGGCATAGGGATTTTGGCTCCGTCTTTTCGTCTCTATAGGCGGTGCGCCGGCTCAGGTCAAAACACGATTGCGCCAATTATGCGCACAGAGCGGCTCAAACTGCGCAACATCCCTGATGCAGGCCAAATCTTGCTGAGGTTTTACACATATCGATCCTGCATAAAGCGCTTCAGGCGCCGCAGACCCTCGATGATTTCTCCTGTCGCTTGTGCATAGGACAGCCGAATTGTGTGACCACCCCGAATAGGATCGAAATCCAGCCCCGGCGTAAGCGCCACACCCGCCTCCTCCAAGACTTCAGCCGCGAAACTCCGACTGTCGACGCCAAATTCAGAGATATCCGCATAGATATAAAACGCCCCATCTGGCGGCGCGATCTGCGTCAATCCGGCCTCAGGCAGGCCCTGTAGCATCAAGCGGCGGTTCTCCCGATAGACGGCCAAATTTTCTTGCATCTCATCATGGCTTTGCAGGGCCGCCAATGCCGCAATCTGGCTGACATGTGGCGGGCAAATGAACATATTTTGCGCCAAACGCTCGACACTGCGCAGATGGTCTTCTGGCACCACCAGCCACCCGATCCGCCAACCGGTCATCGAGAAATATTTCGAAAATGAGTTGATCACATAGGCCCGATCCGTGATCTCAAGCGCGGTGACGGCCTTCTTGTCATATTCAATACCGTGGTAAATTTCATCGGATATAAAGCCTATGTCTCGAGATTGCGCGAAATCTGCCAGGGCGGTCAAACTCGGTTTATCAATCATCGTGCCTGTGGGATTGCCCGGAGAGGCCACCAGCAACCCATCAAGCTGCCGATTTTGCAAATCTGCAACCTGCAATTGATGGCCTTGGCTGGCATGGGTGGGAATATCCACCGGGGTGAGCGCCAAGGCCTTTAATATTTGCCGGTAAGACGGATAGCCGGGCGCGGCCACCCCCACGCGTGCACGGGGATCGAATAAGGCGGTAAAAGCCAAAAGAAACCCCGCCGAAGAGCCGGAGGTCACAACAACCCGCGCAGGATCCAAATCCACATCGTACCAGCGTTTATAAAGCGCTGCGATTTGCGCGCGCAACTCCGGCAAGCCAAGCGCCACCGTATAGCCCATCGCATCACGTGGCAGCGCCGCAGCAACGGCTTGCCGCGCTTTATGAGGCGCCGATGTGCTCGGCTGCCCGACTTCCATATGCACAATTCGGCGACCTTTCGCCTCAGCAGCACGGGCCGCTTCCATTACGTCCATAACAATGAAAGGATCAACTTGACTTCGTTTCGACAATGGCATGCCTTTTCCTTTCGCAAACGCTTTATTAGATGGCCCAAGGACCGATATATGTTCAAAACCTATTTGAAAGCAATTTTTCTCGCCCTGTTTTGCGTATTCAACGCCTCGGCAGCTCACAGCATCAGCCTGCTGCGCGATCCAGATATCGAATATGGCCTTGAGCAGCTGGCCGACCCGATATTGCGCGCCGCAAATCTCAACAGTGACGGTGTAAAGGTTTGGATCGTCAATGACATGGGCCTGAATGCCTTTGTCATTGATCACACACATATCTTTTTAAATGCTGGACTTGTGCTTCAATTGCAAACTGCAGCACAGTTGCAATCGGTGATCGCCCATGAGGCGGCGCATATCAGCAATGGACATATTTCGCGGCGCCTTGCCAATGCCAAGCGCGCCAAACTGGCCACCTCTTTTGGCGTATTGGTTGCCGCGGCGGCCGTGGCAGCGGGGCATACAGATGCGGGAGTGGGCCTGGCGCTCGGCACAACCGGATCGGTCAATCGCGCCTTGCTGGCACATACCCGCATTGAAGAATCCGCCGCAGATCAGTCGGCATTGCGTTTCATGAATACGGCCAAGGTCAACCCCGCCGCCATGGCCGAAGTCTTCGAGCTTTTCATCGGTCAATCCAATCTGAGCGAGGATTATCAAGATCCCTATACCCGCAGCCATCCTCTCAACCGGGACCGCATTCGCACCATTCATGCCTATGCGGCAGGTGCAACCTCACATCTTCCAGATGCCAAGCAGGCCTATTGGTTTTCGCGCATTCAGGGAAAATTATCAGGCTTTCTGCGGGCGCCGCAATGGACCCTGAGCCGCGCGACGGGAAGCTCAGACGTGGATCTGATGCGCAGAGCCATCGCCGAGCACCGCAGCGGCCGCAGCAGCGCAGCGCAAAAATCCATGGCCCAACTGATCGCCGCCCATCCCAATGATGCTTTTTACCGCGAGCTCCAGGGACAAATCCTTTTGGAAAGCCGCGAATTTTCGGCGGCAACAAAAGCCTATGCCAGCGCCGCCGAACTGGCGCCCAGCAATGCGCTTATCTTAGGGGGCTATGGCCGATCTCTGCTGGCGCAAAATACCAAAAGCTCCAACGCGCAGGCCCTGAAAATGTTGCAGAAGGCCCATGAGCTCGACAGTCGAGATGCGCGCATTTTACGCGATATCGGCACGGCCTATGCCCGCAACGGCCAGCAGGGACAGGCTGTTCTGGCGATTGCAGAGCGCTATGCGTTGCAAGGAAATATGCAAAATGCAGCCATACAGGCCAAGCGGGCCGAAGATCTTTTGCCGCGGGGCTCAGCGGCACGGCAAAGAGCGCAGGATATTTTGGACGCGGCGAAAACGCCTTAAGTGGCCGCCGTCTGCGCTGCGGCCGCCTCACGGTCCAGCTGCGCCGCGCGGGTTTCCACTTGGCTGACAATATGCTCCACCATCTCGTCATTTGACAATTTATGGCTTTGCTGCCCCGCCAAATAGACCATGCCTGCGCCATTTCCTCCGCCGGTAAAGCCCACATCGGTCATTAGGGCCTCTCCGGGACCATTGACCACGCAACCGATGATCGAAAGCGACATCGGCGTTTTGATATGCTCCAGCCGGCGCTCCAAGGCCTCAACGGTATTGATCACATCAAAGCCCTGTCGCGCACAGCTTGGGCAAGAAATTATATTCACCCCGCGATGACGCAGGCCCAGTGATTTCAGGATATCATAGCCAACCTTCACCTCTTGCACAGGATCGGCCGAGAGGCTGACGCGGATTGTATCGCCAATGCCCATCCAGAGCAGATTTCCCAGACCAATGGCCGATTTGATCGTGCCAGACATCAGGCCGCCCGCTTCCGTGATCCCAAGATGGATCGGCGCGTCAGTGGCCTCCGCCAGGGCTTGATAGGCTGCGGCGGCCATAAAGACATCACTGGCCTTGACGCTTATTTTAAATTCATGAAAATCATTGTCTTGCAGAATTTTAATATGCTCAAGCCCGCTTTCCACCATCGCATCGGGGCATGGCTCACCATATTTGTCGAGCAAATGTTTCTCAAGCGAGCCAGCATTCACGCCGATCCGCATCGAGCAGCCATTGTCGCGCGCCGCTTTGATGACCTCGCGCACGCGCTCTTGGCTGCCGATGTTGCCCGGATTGATCCGCAGGCAGGCCGCGCCGGCCGCGGCGGCCTCGATGCCGCGCTTATAGTGAAAATGGATATCGGCCACGATCGGCACCGGGCTTTCACGCACAATCTCTTTAAGCGCCTTGGAGGAGGCCTCATCGGGCACCGAGACCCGAACGATATCGGCGCCAGCATCCGCGCAGGCTTGAATCTGCGCAATGGTTGCAGCCACATCCGTGGTCAGCGTATTGGTCATTGTCTGAACCGTTATGGGCGCGTCTGCGCCCACCGGAACTGAGCCAACCATGATTTGCCGACTTTTGCGGCGGTAAATGTTACGCCACGGGCGAATATGATTGAGAGACATAGGACACTTTCTCGAGTTAAGGGTGTTGCCTCATGACTAGGGATTGACGCGATCAGTTTCAAGCTCAAGCAGGAAACTATAAAGCGGCGATTGATCTTGTGGCGCGTGACGCTCAAAAGTTTGAGTTAAGTTTTGCGCGGAGAGTTCAATATTTTTCGCCACGCGCCCACTGCCCCCAGCGGGACCATAGAGCGCACCATCGACCAAAAAGAACAATGCGCTCGCATTGCCCGCCCGCTCAATCACAGCTGGCGGATCGTTAAGCGGCACCTCATAGGGGGTGCCCGCATCCATGATGCGCTCAAAAATGATGGATCCTTCGGCATCTTTGACCCGCAACCAAACGCCCTGTGACGAGACGAGCTGCACGGGCGCCGGAGGGCTCTCGACCACTTGCAGTGCCGCTTCCGCTTCCGGCTCTGGTGCGGAGCTGACGATATCAGACAAAATATCGTCAATGGTCTCGTCAACGAAGGCCGTCACCATTGGTGGCTCTTGCGCCGCAAAAGCGCCGCGTTGGTCTGGATCAATATTGGCGATTGGTCCATCGCGCGGCACCACAACCGGGACATCAAGGGCCTGCGGCTGATAGATGCGGCTGTAAATGTCATCACTTTGCGCATTTCGCAGCGACGACTCCAAAGAGGCAGCCTCCCGCGGCCTCAAGGGATCCAGATCAGAGGCCACCAATGGGGCCTGCTCCACCGGGACCATTTGCACACGCTGGATTTTTTGCACCACCGAATAGGCCCCATACCCAAGCCCACCCAGCAAAAGCATCAGCACCACCGAGGACACAAAAGCCCGCACATCAACCCGATTGAAAAAACTTTCTTTGGGCGGCAAAAATGGGGTCGTGCTGGCGATGCCCCCTGCCGGCCGGCGTGTCAATGAAGCGGCCAGACGCTCTTCGCGGCTCAGCCGCGTCGGCAGCGCACGCTCCGACATGCCGTGGATCGATTTAAAACCGCTTTCTTTACAGAACATTTCAAAAGACGCGTCCGGATCCATGCCGAGATATTTCGCATAAGAGCGCACATAGCCGGCGATAAATCCCGGCGTATCAAATACCGAAGGATCGCAATCTTCGACGCCAGCGATATAGGCCGCCTTGATTCTAAGGTCATGCTGTACGTCCATCAGAGACTTGCCGCGCGTCGCACGTTCCCCACGCATCACATCGCCAAGCGTCACTTCAAAATCGTCAAAGCCTTTCAGCTTTAACGGTTTTTTAGTGTTCTTTAAGCGTGATGACTTACGGCCAATCATGGAGCTGCCCTACGCAATTACCCCCGGGCGCCCCCAATGGCCACCGGACAGATGAAACATTAATACCATATTCCGTAAAAAAATATAGAGCTTCTGCCTATAATTTGGTTCAATAAGCGAGGTTTAGCCACCTTTTTTCCTCTGAAATATACATTTTCCGCAGGTAAGACCTTAGACATCGCCATAAACTGATCCTAAAGACCCGGTGTTTTTGTTTGACTATAGGGGCCAATATCCAATCAATGGTCAGAAGATTCGCTTCGTAAATTTGTCTGGAGATCCCATGTCCGCAGCTGCGCTCGACCCCGTTTTGGCTCACATTGACGCTCACATCGACCAGACAACCGAGCATCTCTTCCAGTTGCTGCGCATTCCGAGCATCTCAACCGATCCGGCCTATCGCCAAGACTGTGACGCAGCCGCCGATTGGTTGGTTGAGGATCTTAAATCCATTGGCTTTGACGCCAGCAAACGCGCCACGCCCGGTCATCCGATGGTCGTGGCCCATGCGGGCTCTGAAGGGCCGCATGTGTTGTTTTACGGCCATTACGACGTGCAGCCCGTTGATCCGCTTGACCTCTGGGACCGTTCGCCCTTCGAACCTGCGTTGGAACAGGGCGATCTCGGGCCGGTGATCCGCGCCCGCGGGGCCTCAGATGACAAAGGCCAGCTGATGACCTTCGTCGAGGCCTGCCGCGCCTGGAAGGCGGTGCATGGCGCCCTGCCCGGCAAAATCAGCCTATTTTTTGAAGGCGAAGAGGAATCGGGCTCCCCCTCATTGGTGCCCTTCATGCAGGAGAATGCAGAAGAATTGACCGCGGATGTTGCGATGATTTGTGACACCGGGCTCTTCGGTGATGACACACCTGCAATTGTCACCCGCCTGCGGGGACTTTTGGGCGAAGAATTGACCATCACCGGCCCGTCCAAAGATCTCCACTCGGGCATGTATGGTGGGCCAGCGATGAATCCCTCCCGGGTCTTAGCAAAGATCATCGCGGCTTTGCATGACGACCAGGGCCGCATTACCGTGCCGGAATTTTATGACGGGGTGCCAGAGCTGCCCGCAGAAATTGCCGCGCAATGGGAGGGGCTCAACTTCGATTATGACGGATTTCTAGGGCAGGTGGATCTGTCTGATCTGGCCGGAGAACAGGGACGCAGCGCGCTGGAAATGATCTGGTCGCGCCCCACCTGTGAGGTGAATGGCATGTGGAGCGGCTATACAGGCGCAGGATTTAAAACTGTTTTGCCAAGCCAAGCCCATGCGAAAATCTCGTTTCGTTTGGTTGGCCAGCAAGACCCCCTTGTGATCCGCGAGAACTTCCGTGCGATGGTGCGCGCCCTCTTGCCCGCCGATTGCAGCGTCACCTTCAAACCCCATGGCGCCTCCGCCGGGTCTGAAATGTCCACCACCCATCCGGCCTTTGATGCGGCACGGGCGGCGCTCTCCGATGAGTGGCCCAATCCGGCCGCATTTGTGGGATGCGGCGGGTCGATCCCCATCGCCGGACATTTCAAATCGATTCTTGGGATGGATGCGATGTTGATTGGCTTTGCCCGCGACAATGACGCCATTCATAGTCCGAATGAGAAATACGACCTGCGGAGCTTTCACAAAGGTATTCGCAGCTGGGCGCGAATTTTACACAAGCTCTATGGTTAAAACCGCCCTGCCGTCGGGTTGCTTTATAGTCTTGAAATTTTGAGAAAAATGGCGCGGTTGACGGGGCTCGAACCCGCGACCCCCGGCGTGACAGGCCGGTACTCTAACCAACTGAGCTACAACCGCGCATCGGTCTTTACAATCTCACAGTGGCGCGGTTGACGGGGCTCGAACCCGCGACCCCCGGCGTGACAGGCCGGTACTCTAACCAACTGAGCTACAACCGCCAACTGTGTGTCTTGTAGGACTGAGGGTTCTCTATGCAAGCCGCCCGGCAGCGTCAAGCGGCACGAAGAGCTTTTGGCCATTATTTTGCATTTCTTTCACCAACCGTCCTATTTGGCGCAGCCGAGCCGCAGCATCAACGCCGCGCGTCCTAAAGGTCGAGGTTCAATCCGCCACCAGATTTCAACTCCTCCATGCTCAAAAGTGCGGTGACGTTAAACACCCGCACGTCCGAGATAAGTGCTTGGTAAAATTTGTCATATGCGCGCGCATTGGGCACAATGACTTTTAAGATATAGTCAATCTCCCCCGCCAAACGATGCGCTTCAAGCACTTCAGGGCGGTTTTGCAGCGCGGTGAGAAAGCGATCTTGCCAATCGGCCTCATGTTCGGAGGTGCGGATCAGCACAAAAAAGCAGGCTTCAAAGCCAAGCGCCTCAGCATCCAGCTCAACCGTGGTCCGTTTGATCACCCCCGCTTCGCGCAATTTCTTGATTCTGTTCCAAACGGGCGTCTTGGATGCCCCAATTTGTTTTGCAATGTCATCTAGGGACCGGCTGGCATCCTTTTGCAGCTCAGATAAAATTTTACGATCCACCACATCCAGACGAACAGACATCCGATTTTCCCTTTCACATGAGAACGGGCGCGCATATCCCGCCCGGTTCCGAAGATTTCATCCTTATTATCGCAGGTATCTGGCCAAACGCTAGGATAATTTTCTAATATTATATCCATGGAGGCAAAATTATGAAACATTTTCCCGTTTTTCTGAATGTAGCCCAGAAGCCAATCGCCGTAGTGGGCGGTGGTGCCGCGGCGGTTGCCAAATTGCGCCTTTTGCTCAAAACCGAAGCGGACATCACAGTCTATGATCCCGCCCCAGAGGTGCCAATCCAAACTTGGGAACAAGAGGGACGGTTGAAAATCTCAAGGGCTCCGCTGAGCCTGAGCCGCGCGCGTCAGGCGCAGCTGATCTATGCGGCGAGCGAAGATGACAGCCGCGACAGATGCACCCAAGACATCGCCCGTGCCGCGGGCACATGGTTTAACTGGGTCGATAATTTACAGCAGTCACAATTTATCACCCCCGCGATTGTTGACCGCGATCCGGTCATCGTGGCCATTGGCACCGAAGGCACCGCGCCGGTGGTTGCCCGGGCCATAAAACGCGACGTCGAAGAGCGCTTGCCGCAAAACCTTGGCGCATTGGCCCGCATTGGTCAGAGCTTCCGATCCCTGGCGCAGGCACTGCCCTTTGGCCGTCTCCGCCGAGATTTTTGGAGCAGCTATTATTTCTCCAAAGGCCCCGCCGCCTATGACGCAGCGGGCGTCGAGGGCGCCAAACGGGCTTTGAGCGAATTGCTCGCAAGATTTCAGGGCGCAAGCCCCAAGCTAGGTCATGTGGATTTCGTCGGCGCAGGCCCGGGTGATCCCACCCTGCTGACCCATAAAGCTCGGGTTTTGCTGCATGAAGCCGATGTGATCTTGCATGATCGACTGGTGGATCGTCGCATCCTAGAGCTGGCGCGTCGTGAGGCCACCATGATTGAGGTCGGCAAAACCGGCTTTGGCCCGGCTATGGCGCAAGAGGACATCCATCAATTGATGATTGAACATGCAGCGCAGGGCGCGCAGGTGGTGCGGTTAAAGTCCGGTGATCCAACCGTTTTTGGGCGGTTAGATGAGGAAATAGAGGCGATTGCCGCCCATGACATTTCCTTCAGCATTGTACCGGGCATCACCGCGGCCTCAGCGGCCGCCGCGGCCGTGGGGCGCAGTTTGACCCGACGCGGGCGCAACGCTCAGCTTCGGTTGATCACAGGCCACGATATGGCCGGATACGCAGAGCAAGATTGGCGCGCCTTGGCCAAACCGGGCGCGGTCGCGGCGATCTATATGGGCAAAAAAGCCGCGCGTTTTATTCAGGGGCGCTTGCTGATGCATGGGGCCGATCCGCTCACGCCGGTCAGCATCATCGAAAACAGCTCACGCCCCGAACAAGTCATCCGAGCCGCCGCGCTGAACGCCCTAACTGAGGCGCTCCAGGATATGGCCGGACCGGCCGTGTTGCTCTATGGAATTTCGCCTCAGTCGGCTGCGGAGCATGTTTTTCAACCTCGGGAGGCCGATCTATGTCTGTAACGCAAATTTCACAAATCGTCACCGCCAATGATTTAAGGTCAGGAGAAGTGGTTTACCTGCGCTTTGCGCAGAGCTGGACCCCAGAATTGACCAAGGCTTCGGTGATCACAGACCGCGATTTGGCGCGCGCGAGTCTGGCCTTTGCCCAGGGGCAAGCCAATGTCGTCGTCGGCGCCTATCTCAGCGATGTCACAGTAGAGGCCGACGGCCCGAGGCCCAGCCATTTCCGCGAGACGCATCGCAGCACCGGCCCGTCCAATTACCGCCACGGAAAACAGGAGATTTAGGATGTATCACTATTCCAATTTTGATCACGCATTCGTCGCAGAGCGCGTGGCGCAGTTTCGCGCGCAGGTGGCCCGCCGTCTGGATGGCAGTCTCAGCGAAGAGGAGTTCAAACCCCTACGCCTCATGAACGGGTTATATTTGCAGCTGCATGCCTATATGTTGCGGGTCGCCATTCCCTATGGCACCCTGAGCAGCCGGCAAATGCATCAGCTGGCAATGATCGCGGAGCGTTGGGACAAAGGCTATGGCCATTTCACCACGCGGCAAAACATTCAATTTAACTGGCCGAAACTCGAGGAGGTGCCCGACATATTGCAGGCTTTGGCTGAGGTGGAGATGCACGCCATCCAAACCAGTGGCAACACCATCCGCAATGTCACAGCAGATCATTTCGCAGGCGCCGCGGCCGATGAAATTGCCGACCCTCGCCCCATCGCCGAGCTGATCCGCCAATGGTCGACCGATCATCCAGAGTTTCAATTTTTGCCGCGCAAATTCAAGATTGCCGTCACAGGCAGCCCCCATGACCGCGCCGTAACTCAGGCGCATGACATCGGGCTGCGCATGACCTTGCAAGATGGGCGGCTTGGGTTTGAAGTGATCGTCGGTGGGGGCTTGGGGCGCACGCCCATGATTGGCAAGACCCTGTCGCCCTTTGTCGCTTTGGAAGATATCTTGCCCTATTTGGAGGCGGTCGTCAGCACCTATAACCTGCTTGGACGGCGCGATAACAAATACAAAGCCCGCATAAAGATCACCACCCATGAGCATGGGATCGATGCGATAAGGCAGCGGGTAGAGGCGCAGTTTGCCAGACTTAAACCTGCGTTTGCGGGTGCAGATTGGCGGCTGTTAAAAGACATTGAGCGGCATTTTGAACCGCCAAAGTTCAAATCCGCAGGCGCGCCGATTGCGGCCGATCACAGCCTTCCGCAATCCCCGGCCTTTCGGGCCTGGTTGGACACGAATATCACCGCTCATAAGGCGCCCAACTATGCAATCGTCTCTGTGAGTCTGAAAAAGCCCGGCGCAACCCCGGGGGACGCCAGCGCGGCGCAAATGCGCGCTTTGGCAGACATCGCGCGCGATTTTGGTCATGATGAACTGCGCATTTCTCATGAGCAAAACGTGATTTTGCCCCATGTGCATCGCGCGGATCTGCCCCAAGTCTATCACGCGCTGCGGCAGGCGGATTTGGCGACCGCCAATATCGGGTTGATATCCGACATTATCGCCTGCCCCGGCATGGATTACTGCGCCTTGGCCACCGCGCGCTCCATTCCGGTGGCCCAGCAGATTGCAACCCGCTTTCAGGCGCTAAAGCTGGAACATGACATAGGACCGTTGAAACTCAAAATTTCAGGCTGCATCAATGCTTGCGGCCATCACCATGTCGGGCACATCGGCATTTTGGGCCTCGAGAAAGCCGGGGTTGAGAGCTATCAAATTACCCTTGGCGGCGATGCGGGTGCTGACGCTGAAATTGGCACCCGTGCGGGCCCGGGTTTCGGCGCCGATGAGATTGTTCCGGCGATTGAACGATTGGTGCTGGGCTATCTGCAGCTGCGCTTAGACCGGAGTGAGAGCTTTCTCGCGGCCTATCGTCGTCTGGGCCTCGAGCCCTTCAAAGCGCTTCTCTACCCGCAGTCAAGAAAGGCCGCATGAGCCATGCCTTACCTGAATGAAATGCCCCTAGAGGCCCGGCTTGCTCTGCTCAACCGCCGCGATGCACAGCGCGATCCTTTGGAAATTTTGAAGCCTGCGCTTGCCCTCTTGTCGCAAAAAATTGCTCTGGTGAGCGCTTTTGGCGCAGAGTCAGCGATCTTGCTCCATATGGTGGCGCACATTGCACCCAAAACGCCCGTGCTCTTCATCGACACGTTGATGCTCTTTCGCGCGACGCTAAGCTATCAAAAAGATCTGACACAGCACCTCGGCCTTGAGAATGTGATTCATATTTCTCCAGATCCTGGCGAAGTGTTCTTGCAAGACACCGAAGGCCTGCTGCATCAATCAAATACGGATGCGTGCTGCACTCTGCGCAAGGTGGCCCCCCTACAGCACGCGCTGGCGCCCTATGCGGCTTGGATTACCGGCCGCAAACGGCATCAATCGGCCAGCCGCGCGGAGATGGCCATTTGGGAGGCCGATGCGGCAGGGCGACTCAAGTTGAACCCCCTCGCCCATTGGAGCCAGCAGGATATCAATGCCTATTTTGAGACCCATGACCTGCCGCGGCATCCTTTGACCGATCAAGGCTACCCCTCAATTGGTTGCGCCCCTTGCACCTATCGCGCGTCGCCCGGCATGGATGCCCGTGCCGGCCGTTGGCCTGGGCACTCCAAAACCGAATGCGGCATTCATTTGCCCGCCACGCCCAAAAACCGATGAGGATCCCATGACAGTTGTCGTCAATGACCAAGGCTTTGCACCCGAAGAGACCCGCACAATAGCAGTGGATTTATCATCCGACTTTGACCCAGAGCAGATCACCCCTGAGCTGCTCCAGCGGCGCTCCATTCGCATCACCTTAGATAGCTTCGCAGATGGGCGCGGCTTTACGTTGGCGGCAAGGTTGCGCCAAAGCGGCTATCGCGGGCACCTCAGGCTCGCCGGCTATGTGCTGGCCGATCAATACGCGATGGCGCGGCGCGCTGGATTCGATGATGTTGAAATTCCGCAAGACTTAGCCGCGCGGCAGCCCGAATGCCAATGGCTGGCCCGCGCCGATTGGCGCGCCCATGATTACCAAGCGCGCCTGCGCCGACCTGCGGGCTCATCGCAACATAATGTCGAAAGCCGCAATTGAACTTCTGCTTTTGACCGAATAGACCATCAGGAACCCTAAATGACTGAGCAAAGCACCGTGACACTGAGTACCGCAACACCCGCAATCCTGCCTGACGCCCAAACCGTCACAGAGGTTGAGCATTACACCGACAGCCTGTTTCGCTTCCGCGTCACACGTCCCCCCTCTTTGCGATTTCGCTCTGGTGAGTTCGTGATGATTGGGTTGATGAGCGACCCTGATCCTGTAACCGGAAAGCAAAAACCGCTGCTGCGCGCCTATTCCATAGCCTCACCAGCCTGGGATGAAACCTTGCAATTTTATTCCATCAAGGTCAAAGACGGCCCGCTCACCCGCAAATTGCAGCACATTATGCCTGGCGATCAAGTGATCTTGCGGCCCAAACCGGTCGGCACATTGGTGCATGATGCCCTGACCCCGGCCAAACGCATTTGGTTCTTCTCAACCGGCACCGGCATTGCCCCCTTTGCCTCACTCCTGCGCGAGCCAGAAACCTATGAGCGCTTTGAACAGGTGATTTTAACCCACAGCTGCCGCGATGTGGCGGAGCTTAAATTCGGCCAAGAGCTGATTGAAGAGACGAAAAACGATATTTTGGTGGGCGAAGAGGCACAATCCAAGCTGATCTATTACCCCACCACCACACGCGAGACCTCAGCAAAGATGGGCCGTATCACCACTTTGTTGGAAGACGGTACCCTATTTGCAGATCTGGGAATTGCAAATTTCAACGCCGAGAATGACCGCGCGATGGTCTGCGGATCCATGGGGTTGAACACGGATATGAAACGCATTCTTGAGGCCTATGGTCTGCGCGAGGGGGCCAATTCCGATCCGGGCGACTATGTGATCGAGAAAGCCTTCGTCGGATAGATCCAAGCCCGCCCATGAAGATACGCCTTGAAACTATGTGGCCACACGGCTAGATAGGCGGCGTTAATTTATCCACAAAAGGACGATAGCTATAGCCCGCAGACCTCACAACGCGCCTCCGCAGCGCGAAACCGGCCCTCGCATCAACGAACGCATCCGCGGGAGCGAACTTCGCTTGATTGACGAAGATGGCGAAAACATTGGCGTGGTCACGCCAGAACGCGCTTTGATTATGGCAGAAGACGCCGGATTGGACTTGGTGGAAATTTCACCAAATGCAAATCCACCTGTGTGCAAGATTATGGATTATGGGAAATTCAAATATGAATCCCAAAAGAAAGAAGCGGAAGCACGCAAGAAACAAAAGATCATCGAAATTAAAGAGGTCAAATTCCGACCGAACACAGACAAGCATGACTACCAAGTCAAAATGCGCAATGTGTTCAAGTTTTTGGAAAATGGCGACAAGGTTAAAATCACCCTGCGCTTTAAGGGTCGCGAGATGGCACACCAAGAATTGGGGCGCGATCTGTTGCTGCGCGTTGCAGAAGATACCAAAGAGATTGGCCGGGTGGAAAATATGCCGAAAATGGAAGGTCGCCAGATGATCATGCTGGTCGGCCCGCTGCCGAAATAGTCGCAAGCCCTAAGCCCATTGAAAACCCGGAGCGCAAGTTTCGGGTTTTTCTGTCTCTCCCATTTGCCGCAGGTCCTTAGCCTCGCGAGGGGTTGTACTCCCGCGGCGGTTAGATCAAATTTACGCAAACCTATTAGGAGCATTCACCATGGCGGACCTCAAACCACAATTGGCAGATTTTAATTGGCCCGACCCGTTCTTACTGGACAATCAGTTGAGCGAAGATGACCGCATGTTGCGCGATGCGGCGGCCCAAATTGCCCAAAATGAATTGCAACCTTTAATCATTGACGCCTACCGAGAAGCGACGGTCAACCCTGGCCTATTCCCCAAAATGGGCGAAGCGGGGCTGCTGGGGGCCACGATACCTGAGGAATACGGCGGCCTGGGTGCCTCATACACGGCCTATGGTTTGATTGCGCGAGAAGTTGAGCGGGTTGACAGCGGCTATCGCTCGATGATGTCCGTGCAATCTTCTTTGGTCATTTACCCGATCCACGCTTACGGCAGCGAGGCCCAACGGCAAAAATACTTGCCCGGGCTCTGCTCTGGCGCCTTGATCGGCTGCTTTGGACTGACTGAGCCGGATGCTGGATCCGATCCCGCAGGGATGAAAACCCGCGCTGAGAAAACCGCAACGGGGTACAAGCTGACCGGATCCAAAATGTGGATTTCCAATGCGCCGATTGCAGATGTCTTTGTGGTTTGGGCCAAATCGGAAGAACATGGCGGAAAAATCCGCGGGTTCATCTTGGAAAAAGGCATGAACGGCTTATCGGCGCCAAAAATCGGTGGCAAGCTCTCCCTGCGCGCCTCGGTCACTGGGGAAATTGTTATGGATGGCGTTGAGGTGGGCGAAGACGCGCTTTTGCCCAATGTCGAAGGTCTCAAAGGGCCCTTTGGTTGCCTCAACCGAGCCCGCTATGGCATTGCTTGGGGTGTTATGGGCGCGGCTGAGTTTTGCTGGCACGCCGCATTGCAATATGGTCTGGACCGGAAACAGTTCAACAAACCTCTGGCACAAACCCAGCTTTTCCAGAAAAAGCTCGCGGATATGCAAACTGAAATTGCCTTGGGCCTGCAATCGGCCTTCCGATTGGGTCAGATGATGGACGACGGCACCGCCAGTCCAGAGCTCATTAGCCTGATGAAGCGCAACAATTGCGGCAAAGCTTTGGATATCGCCCGCGTGAGCCGTGACATGCATGGGGGCAATGGTATTGCCGAGGGGTTCCAGATCATGCGCCATGCGGCCAATCTCGAGACCGTCAACACCTATGAAGGGACGCATGATGTCCATGCTTTGATCCTAGGGCGGGCGCAAACAGGCTTGCAGGCGTTCTTTTAGACGTCAAAGCGCTGCGCCACCCGTTGAATTCGGCGCAATCCCAGTTTGATTTCCCTTTTGTGATCACAGATTTTTTTTCTGTGATCACAAATGTACGAAAAACGGCTTTTCTGCAATAATTTACTATATCGCCACAACTTATATGTTTTAGATGCGATAAGGAATAAATTGCAGGAACAGCTCTATGAATATTCATGAATATCAAGCCAAAGCCCTTTTGCGCAGCTATGGCGCACCCGTCAGCGACGGGCGCATAGTCCTCAGCGCCGATGCTGCCAAAGCTGCGGCAGCTGAAATGGATGGGCCCTTGTGGGTTGTGAAGGCGCAAATCCACGCCGGTGGGCGCGGAAAAGGCAGCTTTATTGAAGCCGACGCCGGCGCTGCCGGCGGTGTGCGCCTGGCGCGGTCGGTCGATGAAGCGGAAAAAGAGGCCAAGGCCATGCTCGGCCGGACGCTGGTCACCAAGCAAACTGGTCCTGCCGGGAAATTGGTCAACCGCATCTATATCGAAGATGGATCGGGTATTGAGAAAGAATTTTATCTCGCTATCCTGGTTGACCGCCAAACCAGCCGCATCTCCTTTGTCGCCTCCACCGAGGGCGGCATGGACATTGAAGAGGTGGCAGAGGCCACACCGGAAAAAATTCTCTCCTTCTCGGTGGATCCCGCCACGGGATACCAAGGCTTTCATGGCCGCCGCATCGCGTTTTCCCTTGGCCTCCAAGGCGCGCAAATAAAGCAATGCGTTAAATTGATGGGCCAGCTCTACAAAGCCTTTGTCGAAAAAGATATGGAAATGCTGGAAATCAACCCTTTGATCATCACCGATGGCGGGGATTTGAAGGTCTTGGATGCTAAAATTGGCTTCGATGGCAATGCGGTTTACCGCCATGCTGACATAGCCGAGCTGCGCGACACCACCGAGGAGGACGCTCGTGAACTCGAAGCCTCGAAATATGATCTGAACTATATCGCTTTGGATGGCGAAATCGGTTGCATGGTCAACGGTGCAGGCCTGGCCATGGCCACAATGGACATTATCAAACTCTACGGCGCTGAGCCGGCGAACTTCCTTGATGTTGGCGGTGGCGCCACCAAGGAAAAAGTGACCGAGGCCTTCAAAATCATCACTTCGGATCCACAAGTCAAAGGTATTTTGGTCAATATCTTTGGTGGAATCATGCGCTGTGACGTGATTGCGGATGGTGTGGTCTCTGCGGTTAAGGAAGTAGGGCTTACCGTGCCTTTGGTTGTTCGCTTGGAGGGCACCAATGTCGATGAAGGCAAGCGGATCATCACCGAAAGCGGGCTGAATGTGATCGCGGCCGACAATCTGCGCGATGGCGCCGAGAAAATCGTTGCTGCTGTAAAGGCACTGTAACGCGGCCCTGCGACCGCTGAATTGGAATTTTGCAGCCGGCCCAAGGTGCCGCTGCCAACATACGAACGAGGAGCGCCGAATGGCCGTACTTATCGACGAAAACACCAAAGTCATCTGCCAGGGATTCACCGGCAGCCAAGGCACATTTCACTCAGAGCAAGCCATCGCCTATGGCACGAAAATGGTCGGTGGGGTAACCCCCGGCAAGGGCGGGCAAACCCATTTAAATCTGCCGGTTTTCAACTCAGTGCATGAGGCCAAATCTGTCACGGAGGCCAATGCCACTGTGATCTACGTTCCACCGCCCTTTGCGGCGGACTCTATTCTCGAGGCCATAGACGCGCAGATGGAAGTCATCGTCTGCATCACCGAAGGCATTCCAGTCTTGGACATGATGCGCGTGAAGCGGGCGCTTGAAGGCTCCTCAAGCCGGTTGATCGGGCCCAACTGCCCGGGGGTGATCACACCCGATGCCTGCAAAATCGGCATTATGCCCGGTCATATTCACCGCCGCGGCTCTGTCGGCGTGGTCTCTCGCTCGGGCACTTTGACCTATGAAGCCGTGAAGCAAACCACCGATGTGGGATTGGGCCAATCCACCTGCGTCGGCATCGGCGGCGATCCGATCAAAGGCACAGAGCATATCGATGTGCTCGAATGGTTCCTCGCCGATGACGAAACCCAATCCATCATCATGATCGGCGAAATCGGCGGCTCCGCCGAAGAGGAAGCCGCGCAGTTTCTGGCTGATGAAAAGAAAAAAGGCCGCTGGAAACCCGTGGCGGGCTTCATCGCTGGCCGCACAGCCCCCGCAGGCCGAAGAATGGGCCACGCGGGCGCCATTGTCGCCGGCGGCAAGGGCGGCGCGGAGGACAAAATCGAAGCCATGAAAATGGCCGGGATTGTCGTCGCAGAAAGCCCAGCCAGCCTTGGCGAAGCTGTTTTGGCCGCAATCGACGCATAAATATTATGGGAGCGGCGGGCATGACGGTTAAACTCAGATCAAATCTTTGGCAGTCATGCCATGCGCGTGAGCGCACCCCAGGCGGCAAGGTCAGTCCAGTGACCGCCCTTGCCGCGCCACGTTCAAACCCTCTTTTTGTTCCTTACCAAGGTGTCATCCGATGACCGATCACTCTGCAAACGATCAATTCCATGCCTCAAGCTTTATGCAGGGCCATAACGCGGAATATCTCGAGCAAATGCATGCCCGCTACAGCGCCGACCCTGTGTCAGTTGACGCGCAATGGGCTGATTTTTTTGCGGCGCTCGGCGATGAAGACAGGGACGTGCGCGCCAAAGCCTCGGGCCCCTCTTGGGCACGCCGCGACTGGCCGCCCATGCCAATGGATGATCTGACATCGGCCTTTACTGGCGAATACCCAGCGGCATCCGAGGCGCGCGATGCGGGCAAAAAAATTAGCGATAAGGCCGCTGAATCCGGTGTTTCTTTAAATGAGGAGCAACTCAAACGCGCGGTACTTGACGGGCTGCGCGCCCTGATGCTGATCCGCGCCTATCGTATTCGCGGCCATCTTGCGGCAGATCTCGATCCCTTGGGCATGCGCGAGGATGATCCCCGCCCCGAATTGGATCCTGCCAGCTATGGCTTCACAGAGGCCGATATGGACCGGCCGATCTTTCTCGATAATGTTTTGGGACTGCAATTTGCCTCGATGCGCGAGATTTTGGAGATTGTGCGCCGCACCTATTGTGGCACTTTCGCCCTCCAATATATGCATATTTCCGATCCTGAAGAATCGTCCTGGCTGAAGGAGCGGATTGAAGGTTACGGCAAGGAAATCAGCTTCACCCGCGAGGGGCGCAAGGCCATTCTCAACAAATTGGTCGAGGCGGAAGGTTTCGAGAAATTTCTTCATGTCAAATACATGGGGACAAAACGCTTCGGGCTCGATGGCGGCGAAAGCCTCATTCCCGCAATGGAGCAAATCATCAAACGTGGCGGTGCGTTGGGGGTGAAAGACATCATCATTGGCATGCCTCATCGGGGCCGTCTGTCGGTGCTGGCCAATGTGATGGCCAAACCCTATCGCGCGATCTTTAACGAATTCCAAGGCGGCTCGTTCAAGCCCGAAGATGTGGATGGATCGGGCGATGTGAAATACCACCTCGGCGCCTCCTCTGATCGGGAATTTGATGGCAATTCTGTGCATTTGTCACTCACCGCCAACCCGAGCCACCTTGAGGCGGTCAACCCGGTGGTTTTGGGCAAAGCTCGCGCGAAACAAGATCAAAATCACGACACAGAGCGCACCAGTGTTCTGCCCATCCTGCTGCATGGAGATGCCGCCTTTGCCGGTCAGGGCATTGTGGCCGAAGGGTTTGGCCTGTCGGGGCTGAAAGGGCATAAAACCGGCGGCACCATGCACATCGTGGTGAACAACCAAATCGGCTTCACCACCGCACCACATTTCAGCCGCTCCTCCCCTTATCCCACGGATATCGCTTTGATGGTTGAGGCCCCCATTTTCCACGTCAACGGCGATGATCCCGAGGCCGTGGTCCATGCCGCCCGCGTCGCCACAGAATTCCGTCAAAAGTTCAAAAAAGATGTGGTTGTTGATATCATTTGCTATCGCCGCTTTGGTCACAACGAAGGCGATGAGCCGATGTTTACCAATCCGCTGATGTACAAAAAGATCAAAACGCAAAAAACCACCCTCACCCTCTACACAGAGCGCCTGGTGCGCGATGGTCTGATCCCAGAGGGCGAAATTGAAGATATGAAGGCCAGCTTTCAAGCGCTTCTGAATACAGAATTCGAAGCCGGTAAAGACTACAAACCCAATAAGGCCGATTGGCTCGATGGGCGCTGGTCGAAAATGAATCGCCACGGTGAAGATTACCAACGCGGCGCGACTGCCATGTCCGAAGAGACTTTTGACGAGGTGGCCCGCGCGCTTTGCCAGGTGCCCGAGGGCTTTCCAATCCACAAGACCGTGCAGCGCATGTTGGATGCCAAATCCCAAGCGCTGAGCAGTGGCGAAGGGATTGATTGGGCCACAGGCGAGGCTTTGGCTTTTGGCTCATTGCTGACAGAGGGCCACCCCGTGCGGCTCGCCGGGCAAGACAGCACACGCGGCACCTTCAGCCACCGCCACTCTGGCCTGGTCAATCAGGACACCGAAGAGCGCTATTACCCGCTCAACAACATCCGTGAAGGCCAGGGCCAGTATGAGGTCATCGATTCGATGCTGTCCGAATATGCCGTCTTGGGTTTTGAATATGGCTACAGCTTGGCCGAGCCCAATGCTTTGGTCATGTGGGAAGCCCAATTTGGCGATTTTGCCAATGGCGCGCAGATCATGTTTGATCAATTCATCTCCAGCGGAGAAAGCAAATGGCTGCGCATGTCAGGTCTCACGATGCTGCTGCCCCATGGGTTTGAAGGCCAAGGCCCAGAGCACAGCTCCGCCCGCCTAGAGCGCTTTTTGCAAATGTGCGGCCATGACAATTGGATCGTCGCCAACTGCACCACCCCGGCCAATTATTTCCACATCTTGCGCCGGCAAATTCACCGCACCTTCCGAAAACCCTTGGTTCTCATGACGCCAAAATCTCTATTGCGTCACAAGATGGCCGTGTCAAAGCGCGCAGAATTTACCACCGGATCCAGCTTTCACCGGGTGCTGTGGGATGATGCACAATATGGTAATTCCGAGACAAAGTTGGTTGCGGATAAAAAGATCAAACGCGTGGTGATCTGTTCGGGCAAGGTCTATTACGATCTGCTCGAAGAACGCGACGCGCGCGGCATCGAGGATATCTATCTGCTGCGGGTCGAGCAATTCTATCCTTTCCCCGCCATCTCCATGGTCAACGAATTGGAACGCTTCAAACAGGCGGAAATCGTCTGGTGCCAGGAAGAGCCGAAAAATCAGGGCGCTTGGACCTTTATTGAGCCAAATATCGAATGGGTCCTCACGCGCATTGGTGCCAAACACAGCCGCCCGACCTATGTCGGTCGGGCCACCTCGGCCTCCCCCGCAACCGGGCTTGCCTCTATACACAAATCACAACAAGCCGCGCTCGTCGATGAAGCGCTTACGTTGAAAGGATAAAATCATGGCCACCGAAGTTCGTGTTCCCACTTTGGGCGAATCTGTGACCGAAGCCACTGTCGCGACCTGGTTCAAAAAACCTGGCGATCAAGTTGCCGTGGACGACATGCTCTGTGAGCTGGAGACCGATAAGGTCACCGTCGAAGTGCCCAGCCCCGTGGCCGGCACATTGGCCGAAATCGTCGCCGCAGAAGGCGCGACCGTCAGCACCGAAGCGCTGTTGGCACAAATCAACGAAGGGGCGGCGGCCTCTGCGCCGGCCAAAAGCACACCCGCCAAAAGCGCAGCCGCGCAGGCCGCGCAATCCATCGCTGTGATGGTGCCGGTCTTGGGCGAATCTGTCACCGAGGCCACAGTCTCCACCTGGTATAAAAAGCTCGGCGATACGGTGGCACAGGATGAAATGCTTTGTGAATTGGAAACCGATAAGGTGAGTGTCGAGGTGCCCGCCCCGGCCGCTGGTGTTTTGGGTCAAATCCTTGCCGCCGAAGGCAGCACCGTGCAAGCGGGCGGCCAATTGGCTGTGATTGGAGGGGAAATTTCCAGCGCCCCCGCCATTTCCAGCGCCCCCGCCCCAGCACAGGCCAGCGCCTCCACTGCTGCGGCTGCAAAAAGCCATGATGTCGAAGATGCGCCCTCCGCGAAAAAGCTCATGTCTGAGGCCGGTCTCACCCGCAAGGACGTGACCGCAACAGGCAAAGATAACCGCGTGATGAAACAAGATGTTCAAAAAGCCCTGGCCGCAGCCGTGCCACCCGCTGCCGCTTCCCCACATGCCACGCCCATTCGCGCGGCGGTTCCCGCAGAGGATGCCGCACGCGAAGAGCGGGTGAAGATGACTCGCCTGCGCCAAACCATCGCGCGGCGCCTCAAAGACAGCCAGAACACTGCTGCCATGTTGACCACTTACAATGAGGTCGACATGACAGAGGTCATGGCCCTGCGGAATGAATACAAAGATTTGTTTTTGAAAAAACATGGCGTGAAATTGGGCTTTATGTCATTCTTCACCGTCGCCTGCTGCCATGCGCTGCGCGAGGTGCCAGAGGTCAATTCGGAAATTGATGGCACAGATATCGTATATAAGAATTTTGTGCATATGGGCATCGCCGCGGGCACGCCAACCGGATTGGTGGTTCCGGTGATCCGCGACGCGGATTCCTTATCTTTTGCCGAGATCGAAAAGGCCATTGCCGAGAAAGGCGCGCGCGCGCGCGATGGGAAATTGTCCATGGCGGAAATGCAGGGCGGCACCTTCACCATCTCCAACGGGGGCATCTATGGGTCGTTGATGTCATCGCCAATTCTGAACCCGCCACAATCGGGCATCTTGGGCATGCATAAGATCCAAGATCGTCCGGTGGCGATCAAGGGTGAGGTGGTCATCCGTCCCATGATGTATCTGGCTTTGAGCTATGATCACCGGGTCGTGGACGGCAAGGGTGCTGTCACCTTCCTTGTTCGCGTCAAAGAAGCCTTGGAAGATCCGCGCCGTCTGTTGATGGATCTTTAATCCGGCCGCGATCCACCGCCACCAGCAGCGGTGGCGGTGGCGCTGGCGACAATGTTCATTTTGGACATGGCCTCACTTAGGTTGAGGTTGCGACAAAACCAACCAAGGGCTTCCGAGCCCGCCCTGAAAATAAAGGACCTTTCTTATGGCTTCTTATGATGTAATTGTGATTGGCTCCGGCCCCGGCGGCTATGTCAGCGCTATTCGCTGCGCGCAGCTGGGTCTCAAGACCGCCTGTGTCGAGGGGCGTGACACCCTTGGCGGGACCTGCCTGAATGTCGGCTGCATCCCCTCCAAAGCCCTGCTGCATGCCAGCCACCAATTGCATGAAGCGCAACATAATTTTGCCAAAATGGGGTTGATTGCTGATGATCCTAAGGTCGATTGGGCAAAGATGCAGGGTTACAAAACCGAGGTGATCGATGGCAACACCAAGGGCATTGAGTTTCTCTTCAAGAAAAACAAAATTGATTGGCTCAAAGGCTGGGGCAGCATTCCCGCGGCAGGGCAGGTTAAAGTCGGCGATGACATTCATCAGGCCAAACACCTTATCATTGCCTCTGGCTCTGAACCCTCAAGCCTGCCCGGAATTGAGATCGACGAAAAAACCGTCGTAACCTCCACAGGCGCCCTGGCCTTGGACAAAATTCCGAGCAAAATGGTGGTGATCGGCGCAGGTGTCATTGGTTTGGAGTTGGGATCCGTCTACGCCCGCCTGGGCACCGAGGTTGAGGTGATAGAATATTTGGACGACATCACCCCCGGCATGGACGGTGAGGTGCAAAAAACCTTCCTGAGAATCCTCAAAAAACAAGGCCTCAAATTCACCATGGGCGCGGCTGTACAATCGGTTGCGGTCCATAAGGGCAAAGCCACTGTGAGCTATGTCAAACGCAAAAAAGACACCTCCCATGAGCTGGAGGCCGATGTGGTGCTTGTGGCCACAGGCCGGCGCCCCTATGTTGAGGGTCTGGGATTGGAGGCGCTTGGCGTCACCCTCACCGCGCGCGGTCAAATCCAAACTGATGCCCATTATGCAACCTCAGTGCCCGGCATTTACGCCATTGGCGACGCCATTACAGGGCCGATGCTGGCCCATAAGGCCGAAGATGAGGGCATGGCCGTGGCGGAAATCTTGGCCGGGCAAGCCGGTCATGTGAATTATGAGGTGATCCCCGGTGTGATCTACACCCATCCAGAGGTCGCCACCGTTGGCCAAACCGAAGAGCAATTGAAAGAAGCGGGTCGCGCATACAAAGCCGGAAAGTTCTCCTTCATGGGCAATGGCCGAGCGAAGGCCAATTTTGCCGCCGATGGCTTTGTGAAAATCCTAGCGGATGCGACGACGGATCGCATTCTTGGCGCGCATATCATCGGCCCCATGGCGGGGGATCTGATCCATGAGGTCTGCGTGGCGATGGAATTTGGTGCCGCAGCCGAAGATCTGGCGCGCACTTGCCATGCCCATCCCACCTATTCTGAAGCCGTGCGCGAGGCGGCTTTGGCCTGCGGTGATGGCGCAATTCACAGCTGAGCCAGGCCGCTTTCGTCACGCAATTTATTGTGTTTTAAGGCCTGCGCCTAAGGGTGCAGGTCTTAGCGCGCCAACATACGCAGCCCCTGGGTGACATCCGCCCGCACGGCCACCCGAAGACCTGGTTCATCGCCTGCTTTTAAAGCCGCCAAAATGAGGCGGTGATGCATTGGCGGATCCTTGCGTTGCAACCGGCCATAGAGCGCCCGCATCGTCGGACCCATTTGCAACCACACCGTCTCAACCGTTGCCAGCATCGCCGGGGCCTGCGCCCGCAAATAGAGCGTGCGGTGAAACTCAAGATTGGTCCGAATGTAGGTCACAGCATCTGCCTTCGCCACGGCAACAGAAATGGCGTTATTTATCGTTTGCAGACGCTCAACCAGCGCCATATGCGCCCGCGGCAAGGCCCGCGTGGCCAATTCCACCTCGATCAACGCCCGCAGAGCCGCAAGCTCCTCTATCCGATCATTGGTCAGAGCCGGCGTTTGGAACCGTCCACTCACCGAGATACTCAAAGCCCCCTCGGCCGCCAGCCGCTTCAACGCCTCGCGCACCGGGGTCACTGAGACCGAAAATTCCTCAGCCACACCGCGCAGGGTCATCGCCTGCCCCGGGCGCAATTCGCCATACATGATCCGCATACGCAAATTGCGATAAAGCTGGTCATGAGCGGCCAAATAGCTGTCTTGTAATTTCTCTGCCATCTGCATTTGTGATCACAATTGCCGATAGCTGTCAAATGCCAAAGACCGCGCCTCCTCATAAGCACGGACTAGAACTGATAGCGATGCAGATCTTCCCCATGATGTTTGAGCCAATCGCGCTGCACCTGATGACCGGGAAAGAGGCGCTCAACAAGCGCCCAAAAGGCGGGCGAGTGATTCATCTGTTCCAAATGCGCCACCTCATGGGCCGCCACATAGCGCAACACCTCAGGTGGCGCCATGATCAAACGCCAAGAGAAGTTCAGATTTCCCTGTGTCGAACACGACCCCCATCTTGAGGTGGTGTCCCGCAGCGTCAGGCGCCCATAGGGCCGCCCAAGACGTTGGGAATAGTGATCGACCGCCTCCTGTAGCGCCAAGCGCGCTTGCAGTTTCAAAAAGGCCTTCACCCGCGCCGCGACCAAGGACTCGCGGCCGGGTACCAACAGCCGATCGCCTTTGCGCTCAACCTGCCGCCCCGCGCCGGGACATATGGTCAAATGCCGACCCGCAAAGGGCAGCTGACGGTCAAATCCCGCCTGGGTCGCCAGAGGCAAATCGGCCAAATGCGCACGGATCCAAGATTCTTTCTCCAAAATAAATTTTTCCGCCTGCCCCATCGGGCAGGACAGCGGCAGGCTAAGAGTCACCTGCCCCTTGAGGCGCGAGATCCGCAAAGACAAGCGGCTGGCCCGGCGCGATGGGCGCAGCAGCACGGTAATTTCCGGCCGCCCTGGCAGTGTAATCTGCCGATCAGCGGTATTTGAGGGCAGATTCATCCACGACATCCACGAATTAATAGATTTCACCTTTGACACCGCCTCCTGTGTATGGCACTCGGCACAGATTGTCACCGATTGCGAGAGGGGAAAACCCATGCCGAACGAAGAATGGGGTACCAAACGTATTTGCCCCACCACAGGCAAGCGTTTTTACGACTTGAATAAAGATC